>SL_5KL_010_SEDDRAFT_10000320_pt1 | contig 31272 bp, 26 predicted proteins | sample SodLakKL_010_SED_FD_9118 | JGI IMG/M metagenome (IMG submission 9118) | reverse complement strand
CGAGGACTACCTCCGTGCCATGGAGTACGGGATGCCGCCCGCCGGCGGCGTCGGGATCGGTGTGGACCGGCTGGTGATGCTTCTGGCGGATCAGCCCTCCATCCGGGACGTGATTCTGTTCCCGACCCTCAGGCCTGAGGAGGGTCAGGGAGAATGACCTCCGGGGGGGAGGTGGGCGGCGGTCTTGGACCGGGGCGAGCCCCCTGGGATCGAGGGAGCCGTGAGGAGGAGGTGGGAAAACGAGCCTCCGGACTCTCGTGGTTCGTGGCGCGCCGTTACCTGGCTTCGTCCAAACGAGGTAGGCTTCTCTCGTTCATCACCTGGATCTCCCTGGCGGGGGTGACGGTGGGCGTCACGGCCCTCATCGTGGTCCTGGGTGTCATGAATGGGATGCAGGAAGAGCTCAGGGACAAGATCCTGAGCGCCACCCCCCATGTCCTGGTCCTGGAGCATGGGAGCGCCCTGCGCATGTCCGACTGGCGGGGCGTCATGGAGGAGGTACGGGAGATCCCCCGGGTTCGGGCGGCTGCACCCTTCCTCCTCACCAAGGTGGCGGTACTCCGCTCGGAGGAATACGCCCAGGCGGCGGACCTCTATGGCGTCTCCCTGGAGATGGACCCGGACGACGCCGTCACCGAGATCGAGGAGGAGATCCTCCGGGGGGTTCATCAATTGGGCCCCACCGAATCCGGTTATCCTCCCGTTGTGCTGGGCAGCAGACTCGCCGACCGGCTGGGAGCTTTCCCTGGAGATACTCTCAGGGTGGTGTCCCTGGAGAACATCCGTCCTAGCGCCTTCGGTCACCTGGTCCCCACCATCCGGGCCTTCGAAGTCACCGGTGCCTTCACCACCGGAATGTATGAGTACGATGTCTCGAATCTCTACGCGCCCCTTGAGCACGTGCAGGGACTCCTGGGGATTCGGGACCAGGACCAGGTCTCAGGTCTAAGCGTTCGCATCGACGACCCCTGGGAAGCCACGGCGGTGGCCCGCACCATCCGGGACCAGTTGGGATTCCCCTACTGGGTGCAGACCTGGATCGATACGAACCAGTCGCTCTTCGCGGCGCTCCAGCTCGAGAAGTTGGCCCTCGGAGTGATCCTCTTCCTCATCGTGGTGGTTGCCGCCTTCAACATCGTCAGCACCCTGGTAATGGTGGTGGTGGATCGGACCTCCGAGATCGGCATCCTCAAGTCCATGGGGATGAGCGACGGGCAGGTGCTGCGGGTCTTCGTTCTTCAGGGGATGGCCATCGGGGTTCTGGGGACCCTCCTGGGGACTTCTCTGGGGCTCTTCCTCTCGTGGATCCTCCACCGCTACCAGATCATTCAGATCCCTCCGGATGTCTACTTTATCGATCGGCTCCCCGTTTCGGTGAATCCTGTGGACGTTCTTCTCATCATCGCCGGAAGTCTCACCATTGCCCTTCTGGCCACCATTTATCCGGCGCTTCAGGCGTCCAGGCTCCAGCCGGTAGAGGCCATCAAGCATGACTGAGCCAAAGCGTGGACCCGGGATCGATGGAAGCTTGCCCCCTCCGCTGGAGGCCACGGGGCTCCGCCGTAGCTTCACCCTGGGAGACGGAAGTGAACTCGAAGTGCTCCGGGGAGTAGACTTCACCCTGCAGGTGGGCGAGGCCGTGGCCATCGTCGGGACCAGTGGGTCGGGCAAGTCCACCCTCCTCCACCTCTTGGGGGCTCTGGACCGGGCTACCTCCGGAGAGGTCCGGCTCGCCGGCGAGAGCTTGACGGGGAAGCGTTCCCAGGAGCTGGCACGGATTCGGAACAGGTATGTGGGCTTTGTCTTCCAGTTCCACCACCTGCTGCGGGAGTTCACCTCGCTGGAGAACGTCATGCTCCCGGGTCTCATCGAGGGGCGGTCTCGGCAGGTAATGGAGGACCGGGCCCGGGAATTGCTCCGAAGCGTTGGGTTGGAGGGGCGGCTGGAGCATCGCCCTTGGCAGCTCTCTGGCGGCGAGCAGCAGCGGGTGGCCGTGGCTCGGGCATTGGTGAATGATCCGGCGGTGGTTCTGGCGGATGAGCCCTCGGGGAATCTTGACCAACGGACCAGTGAGGCGCTTCACAACCTTCTCTTCCGGCTCCGGGAGGAGTGGAACCTCTCGCTTGTGCTGGTGACCCACAACCAGGAGCTGGCGGCCCGGGCTGATCGGACACTCCTGCTGAACGAAGGTCGACTCGAATCCACACCCGTGACCCGGGAGGTCCCATGGTCTGCGACAACTGCGGATCAGAACCGGCAGTGATCCACCTGACGCAGATCGTCGACAACGAGATGAAGACCCTTCATCTCTGCCAGGCGTGCGGGGCCGACAAGGGGGTTCAGGGAACCTCCAGTCCTCCCGCTCTTCCTCTAACCGACTTCCTCGCACAGATGGGAAAGCCTCCCTCTACCTCCACAGCGCTCTCCATCCGCAGTCGTTGCTCGTTTTGCGGCCTCTCCTTCAAGCAGTTCCGGGAGTCAGGGCGTCTCGGGTGCTCCCACTGCTGGACCACCTTCGACTCGCACCTGAACGGCCTGGTGCGGCGGATCCACGGGAGCAATCAGCATGTGGGCAAGGTCTACCTGTCCCCGGATCCGTCGGTCACGGAACGTGAGAAGAAGCTTGAGGCGCTGAGGCGTAGGTTGCAGCGTGCGGTCGAGTTGGAAGACTTCGAGCGAGCCGCGGCGCTCAGGGATGAGATCCGGGGGCTGGAGATGGATCGGTCATGACCGACGCGTCCCCCTCTCCCCTCTCCCCGGCACCGGAAGACGCCGGTCTGGACTGGCTCGATGCCTCGGGCGAGCACGCCGACATTGCCCTTTCGACGCGGGTTCGTCTGGCCCGGAATCTCCAGGGGTTTCCCTTCGGCCCCCAGGCTGGGGATCCGGATCGGGGCAGCGTCCTGGAGCGGGTCCGGTCAGCGCTTTCCAGGGTCTCTTCCCTGGAGGGAGCCCAGGTCACCGATGTGACGGAGCTGTCTCCCCGGGCCCGACGACTCCTTCTGGAGCGGAGGCTAGCCTCCAGGGAACTGGTGGGTGGAGAGGGCCGGAAGCCCCATCAGGGAGCGGCGCTGGTTGTGGGAACGCGCCGCCCTGTCTCCATCATGGTGAACGAGGAGGACCACCTCCGCCTCCAGACCCTCGGCTCCGGGCTCGGCGTTGACGAAGCCTGGCACACCTTGGACAGACTGGATGAGGAGCTGGGCAGGGAGGTCCCCTACGCCTTCCACCCCCGCTACGGCTTCCTCACCAGTTGCCCCACGAACGTGGGGTCGGGCCTACGGGCTTCGGTGCTGTTGCACCTTCCTGCGCTGGTCCTGACCAAGGAGATCGGCAAGGTCCTTCAGGGGCTGGCCCAGGTGGGCCTCACCTTCCGGGGGCTATACGGGGAGGGTTCGGAGGTGGTGGGGAACTTCTTTCAGCTGTCGAACCAGACCACCCTCGGAAAGAGTGAGGAAGATCTGGTGGAGCATCTGGACCGAATCGTCCGCCAGGTGATCCAGTACGAGGTCCGGGCTCGGGAGGTTCTCCTGCGGGATGCCGCCGGGGTGACCGAGGACAAGATCTGGCGTGGCTACGGCCTCCTCCGCTATGCTCGGTCCCTGTCCTTCGAGGAGTTGATGAATCTCCTGAGTGGTGTTCGCCTCGGGGCTTCCCTGAAACTACTCCCCGGGCTTCGTGTATACCCGTTGAACAAAATCATGATCTTCGCCCAGCCCGCCCACTTGGCCGAGGCCGCCGGGCGAGAGCTCTCACAGAGTGAGGAGGATGCCCACCGGGCAGCCTATGTGAGGCGAATTCTCGCTTCGGAGGGTGAGGTGACCTCCGACGGAGGGGCTTCCCAGGACCCCTCCTCCACCGACCCGACCGGCTGATTTCCGGTCCCATCCCGCCAGAGGGACTCGATGAACTACAACTTCACAGACCGCGTTCGGAAGGTCCTGGCCATGGCCCGGGACGAGGCGATCCGCCTGCAGCACGATTATGTGGGCACCGAGCACATCCTCCTCGGGCTGATCCGGGAGGGTGAAGGGGTGGCCGCAGCGGTCCTCACCAACCTCAGCGCCGATCTGGATCAGATCCACGAGCGTATCGAGGAGTCGGTGAAGCCGGGGAAGGCCACCATCGCCCTGGGTGAGCTACCCTATACGTCCCGCGCCAAGAAGGTTCTGGAGTTCGCCATGGCGGAGGCCCGGGAGCTCAACCACTCCTATGTGGGCACAGAGCACCTCCTTCTCGGCCTGCTCCGGGAGGAGAAGGGAATCGCGGCGCAGGTTCTGAACTCCATTGGGATCTCCCTGGAAGAGGCACGGGCCGAGACTCTCAAGGTGCTGGGCTCTGACATGGGTCCCTCCGAACCCGCCGGGATCGGAAGCACCCCGTCCTCGTCTTCTTCGTCCGGTAGCTCCCAGGGCGGGAAGGGCGACAAGAAATCCAAGACCCCGGCGCTGGATCACTTCTGTCGGGACTTGACCGATCTGGCCACCCAGGGGAAGCTGGATCCCACCATCGGCCGCTCGGAAGAGATCGAGCGGGTCATTGAAATTCTGTGCCGGAGGAAGAAGAACAACCCGGTCCTCATCGGGGAGCCCGGGGTGGGGAAGACGGCCATTGTGGAGGGTCTGGCGCAACTCATCTCCAAGGATGAGGTGACGGAGGCGCTGAAGGATCACCGCGTCCTGGCTCTGGACATGGCCGCCGTCATCGCCGGCACCAAATATCGGGGGCAGTTCGAGGAGCGGCTCAAGGCCGTGATGAACGAGATCTCCCAGAACAAGAAGGTGGTTCTCTTCATCGACGAATTGCATACCCTGGTTGGAGCGGGAGCCGCTGAGGGAGCCATCGACGCCTCCAACATGCTGAAGCCCGCCCTGGCCAGGGGGGAACTCCAGTGCATCGGCGCCTCGACGCTGAATGAGTACCGGAAGTACATCGAGAAGGACGGGGCGCTGGAGCGGCGCTTCCAGCCCGTCATCGTGGATCCCCCGGCCGTGGACGAGACGGTGGAGATCCTCAAGGGGCTCCGGAGTCACTACGAGGACCACCACAAGGTTACCATCCCCGACGAGACGCTGGACGCTGCCTCCCGGCTCTCCGACCGCTACATCACCGACCGCTTCCTCCCGGACAAGGCCATCGACGTGATCGACGAGGCCGGCGCCCGGGCACGGATCGCCTCCCAGGTTCCGCCGCCGGACATGGAGGAGCTGAAGGCTGAGCTCCAGGCCATCGCCGGCCGGAAGGAGGACGCCATCCGGGATCAGGACTTCGAGCGGGCCGCCGAGCTCCGGGATCAGGAGCGCGAGGTCCAGCAGCGGATCAAGGATCGGCAGGTCCAGTGGGAAGAGGAGCGCAAGACGAACCGGCCGGAGATTGAGCCGGAAGATGTGGCGTTCATCGTGAGTCGCTGGACGGGGATTCCGGTGACGCGTCTGCGCCAGGCCGAGACGGATCGTCTGGTGAACATGGAGGAAGAGCTCCACAAGCGGGTGGTGGGGCAAGACGACGCCATCGAGGCCATCTCACGGGCCATCCGTCGCAGCAGGGCCGGTCTCAAGGATCCCCGCCGGCCCATCGGCTCCTTCATCTTCTCCGGGCCCACCGGGGTGGGGAAGACGGAGCTGGCCCGAGCCTTGGCCGAGTTCCTGTTCGCCGATCGGGATGCACTCATTCGGGTCGATATGAGCGAGTACATGGAGAAGTTCTCCGTGTCCCGGCTCATCGGGGCGCCTCCCGGATACGTGGGATACGAGGACTCCGGCACCCTCACCAAAGCGGTGCGTCGTCGCCCGTATTCGGTGGTTCTCCTGGACGAGATCGAGAAGGCCCACCCGGACGTGTTCAACATCCTCCTTCAGGTGCTGGACGAGGGTCACCTCACGGACAACTACGGCCGGGTCATCGATTTCAAGAACACGGTTCTCATCATGACCTCGAATCTGGGAGCCCGGGATATTTCCAAGGGTGGAGGGCTCGGATTCCACACCACCGATCCCCAGACCAGCTACGACTCCATGAAGTCGAAGGTTCGCGAGGAGATCGAGCGGGCCTTCAACCCCGAGTTCCTGAATCGGGTGGACGACACCATCGTCTTCCACCCCCTGTCCAAGGGGCAGATCGGGGAGATCGTACACATCCTCCTGAGCGACGTCCGTGCCCGCCTGAAGGAAGAAGAGCTTACCCTCACCATTTCACCGGCGGCAGTGGATTTCCTGGTGGAGCGAGGGTATGACCAGAAGTTCGGGGCCCGCCCCCTGCGACGGGCCATCCAGAGGTACCTGGAGGATCCTCTCTCCGAGAAGATCCTGGTTGCTGAGTTCGGAGCCGGCGCCGAGATCGAAGTGGACGTAACGGAAGACGGGAAGCAGTTGAGCCTCCGCGAGGCCTCCGCCACCAAGACCTGACCATGCGCCAATCTAGAGTTGTGTCGCCGCTCCGGCGCAGGATCCTCTTCGGGTTCCTGCTCGGGGCGGCGGCGTTTGCCACCGTTCCCGCTCTGTCTGCCCAGACGCCGGGGGAACTCCCCACCCAGGATCTGGCTGCCGGGGTGACTGTGGATTCCATCCAGGTGGAGGGGAACCAGTGGGTGGAGTCCAACCTCATCGTAGGGACCACCGGGCTGGTGGAAGGCGCCACCATCACCTTCGTGGACATCCAGGAGGCGGAGCGCCGTCTCTGGGCCACAGGGCGCTTCCGGGACATTCAGGTATTCGCCCGGGGCGGCGCCGACGAAGACGATCCGGTGATTCTCACCTTCCGGGTGCAGGAGAACCCGGTGGTGAGTCGGATCCGCTTCGAGGGGCTTGAGAACCTCCGGGAGCGGGACGTCCGTGACGAGGCGGGCCTCCGGGTGGGAGAGCCCTACTCCCCACAGCGTTCCATCCAGGCCCAGGCCTTCATTCGGCGGGGGTTGGCGGAGCGGGGAATTCCCTTTGCCAGCATCGAGGAGGAACTCATCCCCATCGAGGGGAGGGATGGCGAGGTGGAGCTAGTCCTAAACGTTACCGAGGGATCTCGTGTGGTGGTGTCCCAGGTTGCGTTCCAGGGGAATCAGGCATTTTCCGATTCGGAACTCCGCGGCGTGCTCTCCACCCGTCAGGAGGGATTCTGGTGGTTCCGCACCGGCGAGTTCCGGGAAGATGTGCTGGATGAGGACCTCACCGATCGGCTGCCGGAGTTCTACGCCTCCAACGGCTTCCTCGATGCCCGGGTGGTGGGAGATACCCTGATTATCGACCAGGAGTCGGGGAAAGCGCGCCTTGAGGTCCTGGTGGAGGAGGGTCCCCAGTACCGGGTGGCTGAATTTTCAGTCACCGGCAATCGCCGCTTCCCCACCGCTGAGCTTGAGCGCTACTACGCCCAGGAGCGGGGCGGACTCCTCCGTTCCCTGGGCATCGGCCGGGACCGGGACGATACCTCCGGCATCTTTGATCGTACGGCGTTCCAGGAAGCGACCCAACAGGTGGAGCAGTTGTACCGGAACCAGGGCTTCCTCTACGCCCGGGTGCAGCCCATCATCGATCGTCTCCCACCGGAGGAGGAGGGACAGCCGCCGCGGGTGAATGTGGCCTGGGATATCCAGGAAGGGCAGCCGGCCTACATTCGCCGAATCCATATTCGGGGCAACACCTTCACCCACGACCGGGTGATCCGGGAGCAGATCGCCCTTCTGCCCGGCGACATCTACTCCGAAGAGCGGGTTCTGCGCAGCTATCAGGCCATCTCGGGGCTCGGCTTCTTCCAGACGCCCCTTCCGTTCCCGGACATCCGACCGGACCCGGAGACCGGGGACGTGGATATCGTCTTTGAGGTGGAGGAGCAGCAGACCGGATCCATCAACTTCGGGACCTCTATGGGCGGGGTCACCGGGGTGGCGGGCTTCTTGGGGTATGAGCAGCCGAACCTATTCGGTCAGGCCAAGTCCGGGAGCCTGAGGTGGGACTTCGGCCGCTTCCAGAACAACTTCCAGCTCCAGTACACGGACCCGTCTCTGCGGGAGAGCCGGATCAGCGGCTCCGTGTCCCTCTTCCGGGCTCGGGACCGTTTCTTCAGCTTTGCCACCGGTGAACAGGTCAGAACCGGAGCGCTCACCCGATTCGGCGTTCCCATCCCCGGTTCCACCTTTTCCCGTCTCTTCCTCGGGTATTCCCTCTCGGAGACGGATTACCGGTTGCGGGCCGGGGCCGAGGATACCTCGCTCTTCGGGCGCCCACCCGGAGTGCAGAGCACGTTGAGCGTGGGTGTCACGCGGCGAACGCTGGATCACCCCATCTTCCCCACCGTGGGTTCCCACCTCTCCTTCGACAACAATTTCAGCGGTGGAATTCTCGGGGGAGACGGAGACTTCTCCAAGCACACGGTGCGGGGCGAGTGGTGGGTGCCGGTGGGCCGACTGGGCGGTGAGCAGCCCGGATCCCGGCCAGTGATCTTCTCCCTCGGCCTCAAGGCTCGAGGCGGTGCCATCTTCGGTGACGCCGACCGATTCCCCTTCGATCGTTTCTGGCTCGGCGGTGTACAGTTCGGAGAGCAGTTGAGGGGGTACGAGGAGACCACCATCACTCCGCAGGGTTACTTCTCGCGCGGGTCTGGACAGATCAACGACATTCAGCGCCTGGGGGATACCTTCCTGACGCTGACCGCCGAGTACGCCATCCGGCTGAATGACAACATCTCCCTCTCCACCTTCTATGAAGCAGGGAACGTGTGGCGACATCCCAGGGAGGTGGATCCCACCCGTCTCTTCCGGGGGGCGGGTCTCGGGGTGCAGTTGGTGACCCCCTTCGGACCCATCGGGCTCGACTACGCGTATGGATTCGACAAGACCGTACCGGGCTGGCAGCTCCACTTCCGCATGGGCGGACAGGGGGCGTTCTGAGCCGGCTCGGCTGGCGCTCCCGACACGACGGGGGGCCGAGCACCAACTCCACCCATCTGGAGAAACGTACCATGCATCTTCGTTCGTTCGTTCTGGCCGGTCTGGCCCTTCTCATTTCGGCGGCAGCCGTCGAAGCCCAGACTCCCCGGATCGGATACATCGACTCCCAGGCCATCCTCCAGGAAGCCCCGGGTGCCCAGGAAGCGCAGGCTGAGTTCGAGCGCGACATGGAGCGGTACCAGAGCGAGATCGAGCGGATGGGCGAGGAGCTTGAGCGCCTCATCACGGCCTATCAGCAGCAGGAGCGTACCCTCTCACCCGAAGCGCGGGAGCGCCGGGAAGACGAGATCCGCCAGGTTGAGTTCCGGTACCAGCAGCGGATTGAGGAGATGGAGGTCGAGGCGGCTCAGCGCCGCCAGCAGCTGGTGGAACCCATCCTGGATCGGATGTCCGGCGCCATCGAGGAGATCCGTGCTGAGGGCCAGTACGTCATGATCTTCGATGTGGCCTCCCGGGCCATCATCGCCGCCGACCCGGAGCTTGACCTCACGAGCCAGGTGCTTCAGCGTCTGAGGGAGAGGGCCGGTTCGGAAGATCGGTGATTCGGTCTACCCCCCGCCCGGTCTCGTACCGGGGCGCTGTGGGCTCCCCGTTCGTTTCGTTTCCCATTTCTCCCCGCGCCCCCGGCGTCCCTCCCACGGGGGGGATGTCGGGGGCGCTTCCGTGATTCCCGCTGATCTCCGCCTCCCCTTCCCATGAGCTCCTTCCCTCTGCGGTCCCGCTCCAGCCCCAACTTCCTCCTTTCAGAGGCCGCGGCGGCGCTTGGGGCCCCCTGGGACGGCGCCTTCGGCGACCCCCAGCTCCGAGGCATTGCTACGCTCAGGCGGGCTGGTGAGGGACAGTTGGCCCCGGTGGCCGAGTCCCGTTATCTGGAGGATTTGCCGGGATCCAGTGCCTCGGCGCTCCTGGTGTCCCAGTCGGTGGTGGCCCGATTGCCCGAAGACGAAAAGCGCCCCCGGCTGGTGGTACCGGATGTGCACCAGGCGCTGGCCGGCCTTCTGGAGTGGCTTTATCCCCAAGACCTGCTTCCGCCGGAGATCCACCCCACGGCGGTGATCGCCCCGGACGCTGAATTGGGGGATGGAGTCCGCATCGGACCCTACGTGGTCATCGAAGGCGGGGTCCGGGTTGGCGCTCGGGCCCTTATCGGCGCCCACTGCGTGGTGGGGGCCCATGCGCAGGTGGGCGACGACTCCGTTCTCCATCCCCACGTGGTTCTCTATCCCGGCACCCAGGTGGGGAGGGGTGTCATCCTCCACTCCGGTGTCCGTCTGGGTGTGGACGGATTCGGGTACGTGTTCGATGGGGAAAGGCACCGAAAGGTGCCTCAGGTGGGGCGATGTCTGGTGGCGGATGACGTGGAGATCGGCGCAAATACCACAATCGATCGTGGCTCCATCGACGACACCCGGGTGGGCGCCGGCGTCCGCATCGACAATCTGGTGCAGCTCGGTCATAATGTGGAGTTGGACGAACTGGTGATCCTGGTCTCCCAGGTGGGCCTCGCCGGATCCACCCGGGTGGGGAAGGGGGCGGTCCTGGGAGGGCAGGTGGGAACGGCGGGACACATGGAGATCGGTGCAGGAGCACGCATCGCCGGGCAGGCGGGGATCATCGGAGATGTGCCTCCGGGGGCCACCTACATGGGGTTCCCTGGCCGCCCCCGGCGAGAGTTTCTTCGGTCCACCGCAGCGCTGGGGAAGGTGTCCGATCTCCTGCGAAGAGTCCGCGATCTGGAGTCGGAGGTCGAGCGTCTGCGGACTTCGGGGGGGGAGGGTTCCCCTGACGACGTGTAGGCCGCCCGACACCGTAGGGTTACATTACCTCGCTGCGGAGCCCGGGCCCGGGATGCGGGGCCCGACCTCACCCACCCCCTCTGAATCACCATGACCGGTACGAAACAGGCCACGTTGGCCGAGCAGGTTCAGCTGAGCGGCGTCGGAGTTCATTCTGGGCAGGAAGCTTCTCTGACCCTGAGCCCGGCCCCGGAAGATACCGGGATCGTCTTCGTCCGCACCGACCTGGACGGAGCTCCCCGGATCCCGGCCAATCTGGACCATGTGGCGGATACGGAGCTGGGAACCACCCTGGCCCTTCCCGACGGCTCAGCTCGGGTGATGACGGTGGAGCACCTTCTGGCTGCCCTCGCGGCCGCGGGGGTCTCCAACTTGGTGGTGGAGATCGACGGGCCGGAACCTCCCATCCTGGATGGGAGTTTTGGACCGTACCTGGCGGCGGTGGAGGCCGCCGGGGTGGTTGAGCAGGATGCGACCATTCCGGTGATCCGCATCCGCAGGCCCGTTACCGCTTCCGGTTCCCAGGGCGCTTCCTACGTGGCGGCTCCGGCAGAGAGCTTCCGGATCTCGGCCACCATCGACTTCGACCATCCTACCATCGGGCGCCAGTTCGGCGCCTTTGAGGTCGGAGCCGGAGCCTTTCGTGATGAGATCGCGCCGGCCCGGACCTTCGGATTTCGGGCTCAGGCGGAGGCGCTCCGGGAACGGGGGCTGGCCCAGGGGAGTTCCCTCGAGAATACCGTGGTCTTGGATGAGAAGGGCGTCATGAACGAAGGCCTCCGCTTTCCGGACGAGTTCCTCCGCCACAAGGTGGGGGACATGGTGGGCGACTTGGCTCTTCTGGGAGCCCGGCTCGAAGGACACATCGTGGCGGACCGGCCGAGCCACGAGGGTAACGTGGCGCTGGCACGGGCCATCCTGGAGGATCAGAGGCGCTCTCCGGAAGGGGAGCCCATCGTGGATGCCAAGCAGATCCTTCAGTATCTGCCTCACCGCTATCCCATGCTCCTGGTGGACCGGATCACCCACTTCGAGTCGGGAAAGCGGATCGTGGGGATCAAGAACGTCACCGTGAACGAACCCTTCTTCCAGGGTCACTATCCCGGGCATCCCATCATGCCCGGGGTCCTCATCATCGAGGCCATGGCCCAGGTGGGCGGCCTCCTCCTCATGGACACCATCGAGAATCCGGACCAGAAGGTCGTCTACTTCATGTCCTTGGATAAGGTGAAGTGGCGCCGACCGGTGACCCCGGGCGATCAGCTCGTCTTCCAGCTCGAGCTCATCCAGTTCCGTAGGAGCATCTGCAAGATGAGGGGCGAAGGGTTCGTCGATGGGAAGCTGGTTGCGGAAGCGGAACTCATGGCACGGGTGATGGACCGATGACAGAGCCCGTGGCAGACCCCAGGCCTGTGACCGGTGTACAGATCCATCCGACCGCCATTGTGGATCCCTCCGCCGAACTGGATGTGGGGGTCACCATCGGACCCTGGTCCATGATCGGTCCCGGCGTGCGCATCGGAGCCGGCTCCATCATCGGGCCCAGCGTTCTCATCGAGCGGAATACCTCGCTCGGCAGGGAGTGTGAGATCTTCAAGGGCGCCGTTCTCGGGACTGACCCGCAGGATCTCAAGTTCCGGGGCGAAGACACTGAGCTCCACGTGGGGGATCGCACGGTGATCCGGGAGTACGCCACCCTGAATCGGGGGACATCGGCCGCGGGCCGAACCATCGTGGGGGACGATTGCCTCCTCATGGCCTACACCCATGTGGCTCACGACTGTATCCTGGGGAACCATGTGATCCTTTCCAACGCCGTGAACATGGCGGGTCACGTCGAGCTCGAAGACTGGGTCATCGTTGGCGGAGTGACCCCCATTCACCAGTTCGTCCGGGTGGGAACCCACGCCTTTGTGGGGGGCGGTTCCCGGATCTCCCAGGACGTGCCCCCCTTCTGCCGCGCGGCGGGGAGCCCGGCCAAGCTCTACGGATTGAATTCGGTGGGGCTTGAGCGGAGGGGGTTCTCGCCGGAGACGCGCATGACGCTGAAGCGCCTGTACCGGACCCTCTTCCAATCGAACCTGAACGTCTCCCAGGGAGTGGCCCGGGCCCGGGAAGAGATCGAGCCCATCCCGGAGGTCATCCGGTTCCTGGAGTTCGTGGAGGCGTCCGAACGGGGGATCACCCAATGACAAGCAGCGTACCGGAAGGCGGGCTTCGCATCGGTGTGGCCGGTGTGGGGAGCCTGGGGTTCCACCATACTCGCATCGCCCGAGATCTTCCCGGGGTGCGGATGATGGGGTTTCACGAACCCCGGGCCGAGCGAGCACGGGAGGTGGAAGAGGAGTTGGGCGTTCCCGGCTTTGCCACCCTCACGGAGCTCCTGAGCCAGGTGGACGCACTGGTCATCGCCACTCCGACCCGGACCCACCGGGACGTGGCGGTGGCGGCGCTGGAGCGAGGGATCCACGTCTTCATCGAGAAGCCCATCGCTGCCTCCCTGGACGAGGCGGACGAGATCCTGGAGGCGGCCGGTCGAGGGGGCGCCCTGGTGCAGGTGGGACACGTGGAGCGCTTCAACACGGCGGTGGTGGCGGCGCGCCCCTATCTGGATCAACCCGTCTTCATCGAGTCCCATCGGCTGGCGCCTTTCACGGTACGGGGTACGGATGTGGCCGTGGTTCTGGATCTCATGATCCACGATGTGGATCTGGTGGGCAGTCTCGTGGGGGCCCCGGTGACGGAGATCCACGCCACCGGGGTGCCGGTGCTGACGCCCTCGGTGGACATCGCCAACGCGCGGATCCAGTACGAGACCGGTGCCGTGGCCAACCTGACGGCCAGTCGGGTCTCGGCTGAACGGATGCGCAAGCTCCGCATCTTCCAGCGTTCCGGCTATCTTAGCCTGGACCTGGCGGCGGGGACGGGCGAATTCCTCCGCCTCCGAGCCGAGTTGCCGGCGCTGGCCTCGCCGCACGGTCCGGATGCCGCCATAGAGCTTGGCCTGGAAGGGAGTCATGGAGCGGGGCTCCCGGCGGGTGCAGCACCCATCGCTCCCGATATCTGGTCCCTGGTGGAGCGGATCTCCCTCCACGCACCTGAAGAGGAGCCCCTCCGGCGCGAGCAGGAGAGCTTCGTCCAGGCCATCGCGGCGGGGACCGACCCTGAAGTCACCGGCCAGGAGGGGCGTACCGCCCTGGAGGTCGCTCTGGCCATTGAATCCCGGATCCTGAGCCATGTCGCTGATTCGCGTCCGCAATCGTAGGCGGAAGGAAGGGGTAGACATCCGTCGGGGGAAATCTCCCCGGATGCTCATCTTCCTCCTGATCCTGGTGGGGTTCGCCATCTGGTACCTCAGCACCCAATACTGAGGGAGGCGTCCGTGACCGGTGGCCCGGTCATCCTTCTTCTGGCAGGGGAGCCGTCGGGAGACCAGCACGGCGCCCTGGTGGCCCGAGCCCTCCGGAAACGTTGGCCCCGAGCGGAGCTCGTGGGCCTCGGTGGCGAGCGCATGGAGGCCGAAGGCGTGCGCCTCCTGGCCGGCCTGGACGATCTGGCCGTTATGGGGTTCGTGGAGGTGGCGGGCCGCCTCCCCTTCTTCTGGCGCCTGGAGCGGCGGGTCCGGGCCCTCCTGGAGGAGGGTGGGGTGGACCTTGTTCTCCCCATCGATTACCCGGGGTTCAACCTCCGCATCACCCGGGCGGCGCACGAGCGCGGGATCCCCGTCCTCTTCTACATTGCCCCGCAAGTCTGGGCCTGGAAGGCGGGCAGGGCCGCACGCTTGGCGAAAACCGCCGACCGCATCGCCGTGATCCTCCCCTTCGAGGAGGAGATCTTTTTGCGGCACGGGGGGCAAGCCGTCTTCGTGGGTCATCCCCTCCTGGATCGTCCCGATGATGTGGCGGAGCGAGACGCATTCTGTCAGCGCTGGGGCTTCGACGCCGGACGGCCCATTCTGGCGCTCTTTCCCGGCTCCCGCGCCCAGGAGTTGGCCCGACTCCTGGAACCCTTCACCGGAGCGGCCCGCCTCCTGCGGGATCGGCATGCCGGGCTCCAGGTCGGGGTCGCCCGGGCCCAGGGGGCCCGTCTCCCTGCCGAACTGTTGGAGGGGTGCAGGGTGGTGGAAGATGGCCGGGGCCTCCTCCGCCACGCCCAGGCGGCGCTGGTGAAGTCCGGTACTTCCACCCTGGAGGCGGCGCTGGAGGGCGTACCCTTCATAGTGGCCTACCGCACCCACCCCCTTACCTTCCGCATCGCCAAGCGGGTTGTGAGGGTCGATCACGTGGCCCTCGCCAACCTGGTGGCGGGGCGGCGCGCCGTCCCTGAGCTCCTCCAGGATCAGGTCACCCCGGAGCGTCTGGCCGCGGAGGTGGAGCCCCTCCTCCAGAAAGGGTCAGAGGCCAGGGAGGCCATGAGGCGGGAGTTGGCCGGGATCCGGGCGTTGCTGGGGGAGCCGGGCGCCGCCGAGCGGGTCGCGGACCTGGCGGGCGAGATCCTGGATGAGCGGGCCGGGGGAGCCAGCCGGACCTCCTCCTCCTCCGACCCTGGGGCCACACCTTGAATCCTGCCAACCCGGGACTCAACCCATGAATCGAGCCGAGGTCGGGTTCCGCGCCGTGGGGCTGCTGGGCGGAGGCTTTCTCTCCCTCCTGGGAGCCACCTTTCGTTACCGGGTTTCCGAAACCCACCACTACACTGCGTTCAGGGAAGAGGGGCGACCGGTCATCTTCATCCTCTGGCACGCCCGACTCCTCTCCCTGGTTCATCGCCACAGGGGGGAAGGGGTCGTGGCGCTGGTGAGCCGTCACCGGGACGGGGAGTACATCGCCCGGGTCATCCGTCGAGGGGGGTTCGAGGCGGCTCGGGGCTCGTCCACCCGAGGGGGAGGCGAGGCGCTCCGAGATCTGGTCCGGTGGACCCGGAAGGGGCACGACATCGCCATCACACCCGATGGACCCAAGGGGCCGGCTCGCCGGCTCAAGCCCGGCGCCCTCACCCTGGCCCGGATCACGGGACTCCCCCTGGTGCCTGCCGCCGCCGCGGCCAGTCGGTCCTGGCGGGCCACATCCTGGGACCGCTTCGTGGTCCCGGCCCCCTTCGCCCGCATCCACGTCCGCTACGCCCCACCCATCCACGTTTCCCGGGATGCCTCGGAGGAGGAGCTGGAAGCTCTCCGGCTGCAGGCTGAATCGGAGCTCAACCGGATCACCGATGAGGTGGACCGAGACGCCGGCGTCCTGGACGACGAGACATGCGCATGAGGCGCATGCTGGAGGGACCGATCCGGCGTTGGTGGCATGGGGAAGGGAAGGGGGGCGTCATCCTGAGTCCGCTGGCCGCCCCCTTCTCCCTCCTCTTCCGACTGGGGGTGGGAGTTCGGAACCGGCTCTACGATGCCGGAATCCTCTCCACAGAGTACGCCCCCGTCCCGGTCATCTCTGTGGGCAACCTCTCGGTGGGCGGCACGGGGAAGACCCCGGTCTCCCGCTGGCTCCTGGAGCTTCTCCGGGCACGGGGACGACGGCCAGCGCTGGTGAGCAGGGGGTATGGGGAAGACGAGATCCTCCTTCACCGGCGGTGGAACCCGGATCTTCCGGTGGTGACGGCGGCCCGTCGCATCGATGCGGTGCGCGAGGCCGTGGCGCTTGGCGCCGACGTGTGCGTGGTGGATGACGGATTCCAGCACCGGGCACTGGGGCGTGACCTGGATCTGGTACTCCTCTCCGTGGAGGACCCCCTGCCGGTGCGACTCCTTCCCCGTGGGCCGTACCGGGAGACCACCGGGAGTCTGCGCCGAGCCCAACTGGCGCTGGTGACCTTCCACGGGCGAGACCGGGAAGGGGAGGCACTGGAGGTGATCCACCGTGTCTCCCGGCGCCGAGGCGTCCCCCGGTGCATGCCCTTCCCCTTTGTCCCGGGCGCCTGGCAGGAGCTGGATGGGAGCCCCACATCTGAACCCGAGGGGCGTCCCCTCCTGGTGACCTCAGTGGCCCGTCCCGAGGCGGTGGCGACCATGGCACGGCGGGCCGGGATCACCCCCTCCGGTGCGCTGGCCTTCCCGGACCACCACCGCTACCGTCCGGCGGACCTGGCGGAGATCCGGAAGGCCGCAGGCTCCGGCTCCGTAGTGACCACGGAAAAGGACGCAGTGAAGCTGGCGCCCCACAGCACCGAGCTGCCGCCTACCCGGGTTCTGACGCTGGTGCCCGCTCCGGATCGGGGGGTGGAGCGGATCGTGGGAGAGGCCGTGGACCAGGCTCTGGAAGCAGGAGACAGGCGCCGCAGGGGAGGAGGTGGGGGGTGAGGATCATGGTTGTGGCGGTAGGAGGGATCCGTGGGCCGCTGGCACCGGCGGTGGAGGAGTACCGCACCCGGGCCGGCCGGTACTGGAACCTCGAGGTTGTGGAGGTGGACGCTGGAGCCCCGGGCCGGAAGGTGGATCCGGACCGGGTGAAGGCCGCCGAAGCCCAACGCCTGCGGGACCGGCTCCCTCCGGACGGGGAGTGGTGGGTCCTCACCCGGGAAGGAAAACCTCTCGGCTCCCCGGATCTGGCCCGCCTCCTGGATGACCGGGTCCTCCTCTCCGGTCGGGAGGTGGCACTCATCCTGGGGGGCGCGTTCGGTGTGGACGAGTCCCTGAAGGCCGAAGCGGCCCGCCGCATCTCCCTGGGCTCGGTGACCCTTCCCCACGAGATGGCCCGACTTGTGGTTCTGGAGCAGCTCTACCGGGCCGGTACCATCCTCCGCAACGAGCCGTACCACAAGGGGGCCATGTGAATCGGGACGAGTGGTACAGGAGCTGGTTCGGTCAGGACTACCTGGCCCTCTATCCCCACAGGAATCGGGACGAGGCCCGGCAGGGGGTGGAACTCCTCCTGTCCCGGGTTCAGGTGTCTCCAGGATCGAGACTGCTGGATCTGGCGTGCGGGGCGGGACGCCACCTGGAGGCGCTGTCGGCTCGGGGCGTGGAGGCGGTGGGGTTGGATCTCTCTTCGCACCTCCTGGCCCGTGCCCGGGAGACGGTGGCGGAGTGCCCCCTGGTGCGTTCGGACATGCGTCATATCCCGTTTTCTGACAACACCTTCCATGTGGTGACCTCATTCTTCACTTCGTTCGGATACTTCTCCACGGAAGAGGACAATCGACAGGTGTTGGCGGAGGTGCGGCGGATCCTGCGGCCCGGCGGTACCTTCCTCCTGGACTTCCTGAACGCCCACAAGGTCACCGCCACGCTCCGCCCCCGGGATCGCCAGGTCATCCGGGGGAGGGAGGTGGTACAGGAGCGGCGACTCCTGGATGGCGGCCGCTTCGTGGAGAAGCGGATCCAGATCGGCCGCGACGGTGCCTCGGAGGAAGGGGCGCCGGTCCGTACCTTCATGGAGCGGGTCCGTCTCTATCGGCCCTCCGAACTCTCATCACTCCTTGGAGAAGCAGGCTTCCAGGTGACGGACACGTTTGGGGACTATAGGGGAGGGGCCCTGGGTCCGGACTCCCCCCGGGTCATTCTCCTGGCTCGGAGCCCGGCGCTCCAGGACCCGGTCCCCAGGAACGGAGGAGACTCTACTCCATGAATATCCTGCCCGTCCCCCTCAAGGGCTCACCTCTGGTCCAGGACTGGCTGGCCGGGAGGGAGCCGGCGGCCTCCTTCTTCCCCGGTTCCCCGGGTGATCCTGCCCTGTGGCGGGAGGTGGCCCAGGCGGTGGACGGTCGCTTCCACCGGACTGCGCGCGAGAGAGCCGCAACTCTCCTCCGGGGCGGAGGGCCGTCCGGGGCGGAGAGACTCCGACGCTTCGTGGAGGAGGGCGGCTTCACGGTAACCACCGGGCAGCAGCCGGCCCTCCTGGGTGGCCCCCTCTATGTGCTCTACAAGGCCTTCACGGCGGTGGCGTTGGCTGGCCGCATGGAGGCTGAGTTGGGGCTCCCCGTCCTCCCGGTCTTCTGGGTGGGCGCCGACGATCATGATTGGGACGAGGCTCGGCGGAGCTGGCTCCTGGATCGGGAGAACGAGGAGGTGGGGTTGGAGCTTCCTCCCCGGTCCGGGCCCTCTCCGGCCCTCCACCGCATCCCACTTGAGGGGGAGCTGGATATGTCCCGGGTCCTTGGCCCCCTCTTCCGGAGCCTCCCCGACTCGGACTTCGCACCCCCGTGGGTGGAGGTTATCCAGGCGGCATGGGCGAAGCCGGGAATCACCCTGGCGGACGGGTTCAGTTCGCAGCTCCAGGCCCTCACCGCCGATGCAGGCCTCTTCCTGGCCCACTCCCACGATCCGGCGCTCCGGAGGGCAGCGCGGCCCCTCCTGGAGGCCGAACTCCAGGAAGCTGTCGGGGCCGAGGCCGAGCTGCAGGCCCGGGCCCGGGCGCTGGAGGAGGCTGGATACCCGGTCCAGGTCCCCATCGCTCCCGGAGCCACCAACGTTCTCCTGGACGGCCCCGAAAGCCGGGACCGGATCCTACGGAGTGAGGGAGGTGGGCTCAGCCTCCGGGGTCGGGAGGGGGCGCTGGACCGCCGGGAATGGGAGGGAGACGGTGACACGTGGCTCACCCCCAATGTACTCCTGCGGCCGGTGGTGGAGGCCCACCTCTTCCCGACGCTGGCCTACGTTGCCGGCCCCGGAGAGGCGGCCTACCTGGCCCAGAACGAACCTCTCTTCCGCCTGCATGGGGTGACCCGCCCCCTGGTCCACCCCCGGCTCTCGGCGGTGGTCATGGAGCGGAAGGTGGAGAAGGTGCTTCGCAAGCACGATCTGGAATTGGGCGAGCTCTCCGTACCCCACCACGAATTGGCGAGCCGGTTGGCCCGGGACGACCTCCCTGAGGGGATCCGGCGCGAGTTGGGCCGGTTCCGCGGTGCGGTGGCCAGACACACGGCGGAGCTAGCCCGGGAGGTGGCGGAGTTGGACGCCACCCTGAAGGACTCGGTGGAGCAGCTCCGGAGCAGCGGGTTCGCCGATCTCGCCGAGGTGGAGAAGAAGGTCGTGCAGGCGCTGAAGCGGGAGAATGAGATCACGCTGGCCCAGATCGCCAAGGCCCAACTCCACCTCTTCCCGGGAGGCACCCCCCAGGAGCGTCGGATGAATCCGTGGTACTTCCTCTTCCGCTACGGGCCGGGCTTTCTGGAGCAGATGCTCCAGCAGGCCTGGACGGCGGTGGAGGCGTTGCAGGCCCGAACCTCCTCCGGGTAGGTTTCGTCATGACCTGGCTCGTTCTCATCGTCCTGCTCTTCGTGATCCCGGAGATCCTCTCCACCGTCCTGGACTCCCGGCTTGGACGGGCGGCGGCGGCGCGTCTGGAGTCCGGGGTGGAGCGGGCCCCGGACCAGGCCACGGCGGACCGCATCCGATATCTGGAGGCGGAGGTGGATCGCCTCTCCGACGAGGTAAGCCGACTGGCCGAGGAGAGCGACTTCCTCCAAGACCTTCTGGCGGAACGTCCCCAGCGCGACACTCCCCGGATCCCCCCCGGTGAGCCGAAGGCCTGAGCCACCGCCCTCCGGTGGGGAAGGGGGGCCTTCGGGGCTTCCCGACCCGGCGGACCCGGAGGCCGGTGCGCCCGGTGATGCGCCGGTCTCCCCCCCGGACACCGGTGCCCGCAGTCGCGCTTCGGCCCGGGTGACCGCCGGCATCCTGGCCAGCCGCCTGAGCGGCCTGGTCAGGGAGCGCATCTTCGCCTACTTCTTCGGCGCCTCCCCCACTGCCGATGCGTGGAAGGCGGCCCTGCGGCTGCCCAATGTGCTGCAGAACCTCCTGGGCGAGGGAACCCTCTCCGCCTCCTTCATCCCCATCTACGCCGAACTGCTGGAAGAGGGGCGGGAAGAGGAAGCCGCCCGCTTCGCCGGAGCCGTTCTGGGGCTTCTAACCATCACGGCGGGACTCCTGGCTTTCCTGGGGATCTTGCTGGCGCCCTGGCTCGTGGGGTTCTTCTTCTACGGCTTCGATCCGGAACGGCAGGCTCTCACCGTTGAGTTGGTTCGGATCCTCTTTCCCATGACGGCGATCCTGGTGATCTCGGCGTGGGCCCTGGGGATCCTGAATAGCCACCGGCGCTTCTTCCTCTCCTATGTGGCGCCGGTGGCGTGGAATGCGGCCATGATCGGGGCCATGGCGGTGGGCGGCGTGGCGTTGGGGTGGTCCGGAGCCGAACTGGTTCGCTTCCTGGCCTGGGGTGCTCTGGTGGGGGGGGCGCTTCAGCTCCTGGTGCAGCTCCCCCTGACCCTCAGACTCCTGGGCGAGTTTCGACCCTCCGTGTCCACCCGGGTCCACGGAGTCCGGGAGGCAATCCGGAACTTCATCCCCGTCCTGGCGGCCCGGGGGGCGGTGAACCTGGGCGGGTGGTTGGACTACGCTCTGGCTGCCTTCCTCACCGCCGGCGCCGTGGCCACACTGGCGTACGCCCAGACTCTCTACATCCTGCCCATCTCCCTCTTCGGGATGGCGGTGGCGGCGTCCGAACTCCCGGAGATCTCCCGGAACCGGGGGGCGGACCGGGCCCGGCTGGCCCGGGAGGTGGCTGGGGGTGCGGAGCGGGTGGCCTACTTCCTGGTGCCCTCCACCGTGGGCTACCTGCTCCTGGGCGATGTCATCGTGGCGGCGCTCTACCAGACCGGTGCCTTCGGCCCCGATGAGGTCAGGGTGACCTGGCTCATCCTGGTGGCGTACGCGGTGGGGATGGGGGCCTCGGCCACCTCCCGCCTCCTCTCGTCGGCCTTCTACGCCCTCCGGGATACCCGGACGCCGGCCCGCATCGCCTACCTGCGGGTGGGGCTGGCGCTGGCGCTGGGTGCCGCCCTCATGTTCCCCCTGGACCGGTTCCGGGTTGGGGTCCTGGGGCTCGGTGCGGTGGGTCTCGCCGCTGGTTCAGCGGTGGCAGCGTGGGTGGAACTCGCCCTCTTGCGCCGCCGACTCCGTGAGCAAGCGGGGCCTGAACTCCGCCTGGCGGGACCGGTTCTTCCCCGACTGGTGGCAGCGGCGCTTCCGGCGGCGGCGGTGGGGCTGGGGATCCAGCTCGTCCTTCCACCCCTCCACCCGTGGCTGGTGGCGTTGGGGACCCTCCTCCCCTTCGGAGTGATATACCTGGCACTCACCCGCATCCTGGGCGTTTCCGGTCCGCTGGACGCCCTTCTGGCCCGCCGCTCGTCCCGGAGCCCATGATCGACGCACGCATCCTGGACAACCTCCCCACCGATCCCGGCGTCTACATGTTCCGGGACGAGGAGGGTGAGATCCTCTATATCGGCAAGGCCAAATCCCTTCGGGCCCGGGTACGGAGCTACTTCCGTTCCCGGGACGGCCAGGGGATCCGGACCCGTGAGTTGGTGCGTCGGGCTCGGGGGGTGGAGACCATCGTGGTGGGGTCGGAGGCGGAGGCGCTTCTCCTGGAATCCAATCTCATCAAGGAGCACCAGCCCCGCTTCAACGTGCGCCTGCGGGATGACAAGCGCTATCCGTACATCAAAGTCACCGTGCAGGAGCCCTTCCCCCGGGTCTTCGTGACGCGCCGGACCCGCAACGATGGGTCCCGCTATTTCGGCCCATTCACCTCCGTGGGTCCCATGCGCCAGGCGCTGGAGGTGGTGAAGAAGCTCTACACCGTCCGTTCCTGCCGCTACGATCTTCCCCGGGAGGCCCCGCCCCGCCCCTGCCTGGACTACCATATCAACCGGTGCAAGGCCCCATGCGTCGGCCTCCAGAGCGAGGGTGACTACCGGGCCATGATCGAGGAGATCCTCCGGATCCTCTCCGGCGAGACCCGGGAGCTCAAGGCTGAAGCCCAGGCCAGGATGGAGGAAGCCTCCCGGGAACTTCGCTTCGAGGAGGCGGCCCGGCACCGGGATGTGCTCCGGGGGCTCGAGTCGCTGGAGCGGGATCAGCGGGTGGAGAGTGTCCAGGGCGAGAATCAGGACGTTCTGGGGCTCGCCCGGGACGGGGAATTGGGGGCGGCGGTGGTCCTCCGCATCCGGCGGGGGACCCTCTTGGGACGAGAGAGTCGGCGCTTCAGCGGGCTCGGCGATGAATCCGAGGAGGAGCTCCTGGGCGCCTTCGCCGCACAGGTCTATCTGGCCGGCGGGAGCGAGGCCGTCCGGGAGCTACCCACGGAGATCCTCCTTCCCACCGGATTTCCGGACCGGGGGGTGCTCGGGGAACTCCTCACGGCCGAGGCCGGTCGCAAGGTGGCCCTCTCGGTGCCGCTCCGGGGTCAGAAGCGCCGGCTGGTGGAGTTGGCGGCGGCCAATGCCCGCCACCTCCTGGAAGAGCGCATCACCGCCCAGGAAGAGTCGGCGGATCGGGCCGACGCCGTCCTCTACGAGCTCCAGGATCGCCTGGGCCTCAAGGTGGTCCCCCGCCTCATGGCCTGCTTCGACATCTCCCACACCCAGGGGACCGAGGTGGTGGCCTCGGCGGTGGTCTTCCAGAACGGCGAGAAGAAGCGGGGTCTCTACCGGCGCATGAAGATTCGGGGTGATTGGGGCAACGACGACTACCGCTCCATGGCCGAGGCGGTGGGACGCTGGCTCCGGCGGCGGTTGGACCAGGGCGAGCCCCTCCCGGAACTCCTGGTTGTGGATGGTGGCAAGGGGCAGCTATCCGCCGTCCTTCCGGTCCTGGAAGAGGTGGGGGCCCGGGAGGTGGCGGTGGTGGCCTTGGCGAAGAGGGAAGAGGAGGTCTTTATGCCCGGCTCTCCCGAGCCCATCCGCATGAGCCGCCGGGATCCTGCCCTTCGACTCCTCCAGCGGCTCCGCAACGAAGCCCACCGGTTTGCCGTGGAGTACAACCGGAAGCTCCGGAGCCGCCGGACNATNCGTAGCGCCCTGGGCGACATCCCCGGGATCGGGCCCTCCCGACAGCGCGCCCTCCTGACCAGGTTCGGGTCGGTGCGTGGGGTGCAGGAGGCGGATGTGGACGACATCAGCCGCGTTCCCGGCTTCTCCCGGGTCCTGGCCGAGCGGATCCTGGAGCACCTGGGGGCAGTGGAGCCGGAGGAGGCGTGAGGGGGCCCTGAGGCGGATTTCCCGCCACTCTCTTCCATCCTCTCGCCCGTGTCCCATCTTCCATCCAGGGACACGCCGACCCCGTCCGCCATGTGGGGGCCGGCCCTGGTCCCCATGGTCACCCTGCGCCCGGTTCGTCCCCGGGTGCGCAGGTACGTTCCACCTCCCTCTTCCAGCGCCAGGCCCATGACCCAGGTTCGAACCCGGTTCGCCCCCAGCCCCACCGGCCGCCTCCACGTGGGAAATCTCCGCGTGGCCGTGTTCAATCATCTCTTCACCCGTCGTCACGGCGGAGAGTTCATTCTGCGGGTCGAGGACACGGATGTGGAGCGCAACGTAGAGGGCTCGCTGGAGGGGATCATGGAAGATCTCCGCTGGGCGGGGCTGGATTGGGACGAGGGCCCGGGAATTGAGGGAGGAGACCGGGGGCCCTACCGCCAGTCCGAGCGGGGCGCACTGTATCTCGAGGCCGCCCGTCGTCTGGAGGAACAGGGGCGGGTCTACCGCTGCTTCTGTCCCGATGAGGGGCCGGAAAGGGAGCGGGACGGCGCAGCACAACTCGGATGCCCCGGCGGATGTCGGTGGTTGTCGGATGAGGAGCGGACCCGGCGCCTCAAGGCCGGCGAACCGGCGGTTCTCCGCTTTGCCACCCCTGACGAACCGGTCTCGTTCCGGGATGAGGTCAGGGGGGTTATCGCCATGTCAGCAAAGGATCTGGGTGACTTCGTGATTCTTCGGGCAGACGGTCGCCCCACCTACAACTTCGCTGTGGTGGTGGACGATGTGGGCATGGAGATTACCCATGTGATCCGGGGTGCCGGGCATCTTTCCAACACGCCCAAGCAGGTTCTCCTCTTCGATGCCCTGGGGGTAGAGCGGCCGGTGTTCGCCCACCTCCCCACCGTCCTGGGGCCGGATCGAAGGAAGCTCTCCAAGCGTCGGGGCGCCCCGGGGGTAGCCGACTTCCGGCGTCAGGGGATCCCCGCCGACGCGGTGGTGAACTACCTGTCCCTCCTGGGCTGGTCTCCCGGCGACGACCGGGAAATCCTGAGTCGCGACGAACTGGTGGCTGCCATGGACCTGGGGCGAATCGGGGCATCCAACACCATCTTTGATCCGGAGAAACTCCACTGGGTCTCGTCACAGCACATTGCCGGCCTCTCCCTGAGAGCCCTGGCCGAGGCAGTGATCCCCTACCTGGACCGGAGCCGTTTTCCCCTGGACGACGAGGAGGTGGCTCCGGCCCTGGACGCCATCCGGACTCGGATCGGCGCCTTCGGCGAGGTGAACGAGCACCTGGAACTCCTCTTCCCACCGAAGGAGCGGTTCGAGGCGGGTCAGGCAGAGTTGGCCTCCGATCCCGGGGCGCCAGGGGTGCTGGAGGCGGTACGGGCGGCGCTGACGGCGGTGGAATCGTGGGAGGCCGAGACGCTGGCCGGTGCGGTCCGGTCCGCTGGTAAAGAGGCCGGCGCCCGTGGGAAGTCCCTCTTCCACCCGGTTCGACTCGCCCTCACCGGAGACCGGCAGGGGCCTGAGTTGGGGAAGGTACTGGCCGGATTGGGACGGGACCGGGTACTTCGGCGCCTCGACCGGAGTCTGGAGGCGCTGGCGGGCGGAGTGGAAGAGGGAGGCCATTCCACAGGGGTGAGCCAGGACCCATCGGGATCGTGAGGTTTGACCCTTCCGCAGGACCCTCGGTAGATTGAGGGGTTATTCTAGTAAAGGCCCTGGACGCATCGGACCCCATGCAGGTTGGAGCATGGGAAGGATGCGCTTCAGGGCCTCCCGGGCATCTGCCCGGGGGACCGGTCCGGGCGCCACTACACCGTCCGGGGAATCGGTCTCACATGTCTTATGAATCGCTTACCATCAGGAGGAGCTGGATGAGCTTCCGATTCGGAGTCGTCGGGGCGGCGGTGTTCGCCCTGGTGCTCGGGGGATGCGCCTCGACGGGGAACGGGCCTGCGGAGGGCCCGGCGCTCCAGGAGTTTTCCGAGGAGGATCTTCCTCAGTGGATGCAGGATCTGCCGGAGGGTCAGCCTCCGGAGGACAATGATCTGACCGATGAAGCGACCCTCCTCCTCTTCCAGGCCCAGACGGCCTCGGGTGAGCGGGCAGAAGGGTTCTATCGGGAGGCGCTGGAGACGGCGCAGCAGGGAATCCAGGCGAACCCGGGCAATGCCCAGCACTACTTCCAGGCCGGCGAGGCGCTTCTGGCCCTCGGTGACCTGCGGGGTGCAGGCGAGATGTTTGACCGTGCCGAGGAGATCTACCCGCGATACGTGATCGAGACGGAATTCCGTCGTGAGGAGGCATGGTTCGAGGCCTTCAACCGGGGCGCGGAGTTGGCCCAGGCCGGGGATCGCCAGGCGGCGCTGCCCCACTTCGAGGATGCCCACGCCATCTACCAGCGGCGTCCCGAGGCCATGCTCAACATCGCGGAGATCTATGCCGCCGAGGGGCGCCTGGACGAGGCAGCCGACCTCTACGGCCAGTCCATCGATGTGATCCTGAGCCCCGAGGCCGCCGAGATGGACCCCGAGCTTCGGGACAACTGGGGTGACTTCCTGGAGCTGGCCCGTTTCAACAAGGCCCAGATCTACTTCCAGTTGGAGCGCTACGCTGATGCGGCGGAGGTCTATGCCGCCATCGTGGAGGAGGATCCGGAGAACCTCATGGCCATCTCGAATCTGGCGGTGGCTTATGTGGCCAGCGGTCAGGAGGAGCGGGCCCGGGAGGTCTATGACCAGCTCCTGACCCGTCCGGACCTGTCGGCCAGGGACCTCTTCTCCATCGCCATCGGACTCTACCAGTCCAATGAGTTCAGCCAGGCAGCCGAGATCTTCCGCCAGGTGTGGGAGCGGGTTCCGCAGCACCGGGAGGCCCTCTTCAACTACACCCAGTCCCTCTACCTAGCCGACGAGTTCGCCGAGCTGGTGACGGCGGCGGATGCGCTCATCGAAGCGGATCCCCACAACGAGACGGCCTACCGATTCGCAGCGCAGGCGCTGGTCCAGGAGGGCCGGGAGCATGAGGCCGTGGAGAAGATGGAGGCCATGGAGGCTCTCCCCTACTTCGTGGATGGGCTGGAGCTCGTCCCGGTGGACGGTGGGTACGCCGTGGTGGGGATGGTCATCACCAACGCCGCCAGTGCCGGTGAGACGGTGCGCCTCCGCTTCCATGTAGTGGATGTGGACGGGAACGAGGTCGGGACCACCGAGGCTGAGGTGACCCTGCCGGATCAGGGGGTTGGACAGGAGTTCCAGGCGAACCTGTCCACCGACCAGACCGCCTTCGGGTTCAGCTACCAGGTTCTCTGAAGGTAGGTACGCAGGCAGGGGTGGGGGCCGAATGCCCCCACCCCACTGCCGGCCGCTTGATCTTTTGCCGGACCACCATACATTGGTGGGGCAGTCGCGGGCGTAGCTCAGTTGGTAGAGCATCAGCTTCCCAAGCTGAGGGTCGCCGGTTCGAATCCGGTCGCCCGCTTGAGCATCTCGGTCCAAGGGTCGAGGTGGAAGGATCCTGGGCCTCGTCGCCACCCCCGGCGACGAGGCCTTTTTCGTGGCCGTCGGAGGGGGTTTCCGCCTCCGAGGTTACCCCCGTGCCCAGATCCGGCGCCGGGGAAGGCAACCGACGTTAGGCCCCGCTGGGCGGGGCGGAGGCAGGGATCGTATGGTGAGGATCGCAGAGATCGAGGCCGGGACCATCGCCGAGGAGTTGGAACTCCGGATCGGCACCCGCATCGTCCGGGTGAATGGTGAGCGCGTGCGGGACGGAATCGATCTCACCTTCCTCCTCGCCGACAACGAGTTGGTGTTGGAGACGGTGGACCCGGAGGGCGTCGAGACCCACTACGAGATCGATCGGGAGCTCGGGGAGCCTCTGGGAATCATCCCGGCGCCGGACACGGTTCGGGAGTGCGCCAACGAGTGCGTGTTCTGCTTCATCGACGGCAACCCCAAGGATGTGCGGCCCACCCTCTGGATCCGGGATGACGATTTCCGTCTGTCCTTCACCTACGGCAGCTACGTCACCCTCACGAACCTGGGACCCCGTGGACTGCAGCGCCTGGTAGACCAGCGGCTCTCGCCCCTGTACGTGAGCGTCCACGCCACGGATCCCGAGGTGCGGATTCGACTTCTCAAGAACGAGCGGGCCGGCCTCATCATGGACCAGCTCCGCTACCTCCTGGATGGGGGCTTGGAGGTCCACACCCAGATCGTGCTCTGTCCCGAGTGGAACGACCGGGAGCACCTGGATCGGACCATGGCGGAACTCTGGGATCTGGGAGAGGGGATCCGTACCCTTTCGGTGGTCCCGGTGGGGCTCACCAAATACAACATGAATCGCCCCGTCCGGCCCCTCACCACCGCCGAGGCCGCCTTCGCCGTGGATCAGGTGGAGGAGGTCCGGCAGCAGGGGGTTCGGGAGCGGGGCTACGGGTGGGCCTACTCCGCCGACGAGCTCTTCCTCCTGGCGGGTCGACCCCTTCCCGGCCCGGCCTACTATGACGACGCGTCCCTTCTGGAGAATGGGGTGGGGGCGGTCCGGCACTTCCTGGATGAGTTGGACCGGGAGATGGCCCTTGGAATGCCGGAGTTGCACGGCCAGCGTCTGCGCATCCTCACCGGTCGGTCCATGTTCCCCTTCCTCCAGGAGCGGGCACCCCTCCTGGCCTCGGCCACGGGGGCCGAGGTGCAGGTGCGGGAGGTGGAGAACCGCTTCTACGGGTCGTCCGTAACTGTGGCGGGTCTCCTGGCCGGCGAGGATCTCCTCCGGGCGGTGGATGACCCCCGGCCGGGGGACGTAGTCCTTCTCCCGGCGGAGACGTTGAACCAGGACGACCTGTTCATTGATTCGCTTGCCCTGGATCGGTTCCGCGCCGAGGCCTCCCCGGCTCGGATCGTCCCTGCCTACGAGATCCCTGATGCCCTGAGGTCCCTGTGAATCGGCGTCTTCCGGTAGTGGCCGTGGTNGGGCGTCCCAATGTGGGGAAGTCCACCTTCTTCAACCGTGTTCTGGGGCAGCGGGCCGCCATCGTCGACGACCGACCGGGCGTAACCCGGGATCGGAATTTCGCTCGGGCCGACTGGACGGGTCACGAATTTTTCATCGTGGATACCGGGGGCGTGATCGAGGGGAGCGATGAGCCCATGGATCGGCAGATCAGGGCCCAGGCCCTCACCGCCGTTGAAGAAGCCGACCTCATCCTTTTCGTGGTGGATGGCCAGGCCGGAATCCATCCCCTGGACCAGCGCCTGACCGATGTCCTGCGGGGATCCGGGCGCCCGGTCATCGTCGTGGTCAACAAGGTGGACAACCTTCCCGGCGATGTGGCNCANCACGAGTTCTGGAGTCTGGGNCTCGGGGAACCCTCGCCGGTGAGCGCCATCTCGGGACAGGGCTCCGGCGACCTCCTGGATCGGGTGGTGGCCTCCCTCCCCGAGGATCCCGGGGAGGCGCCGGACGACGAGGCACTGAAGGTTGCGGTCATCGGGAAACCCAATGTAGGGAAGTCCTCCTTCGTGAACCGCCTCTTTGGTGAGGAGCGGGTCGTGGTGAGTGACGTTCCGGGGACCACCCGGGATCCGGTGGACTCCCGTCTGCGCTATCACGGTCGTGATGTGGTATTCGTGGATACGGCGGGGCTCCGGCGCCAGTCCCGGATCTCCGATTCTGTGGAATACTACTCATCGCTCAGAACGGCCCGGGTCATCCGGGATGCTCAGGTCTGCCTGCTGCTCGTGGATGCGTCAGAGGGGATCCACCAGCAGGATCTCAAGATTCTCGAGTCGGCGTGGGAGGCCGGATGCGGGGTCGTGGTGGCGGTGAACAAGTGGGATCTCATCGACAAGGAGGAGAACCCAACGCCCCGGATGGAGCGGGAACTCCGGGCCCGGACCCCCCTCCTCCAGTGGGTCCCCATAGTCTTCATCTCCGCTGCCACCGGACTCCGGGTCCGCAAGACCCTGGATCTGATTCTGGAGGTGGCTCAGGAGCGCCGGCGGCGGATCCCCACCCACGAGGTGAACGAGGTGCTCGAAGGACTCTTCCGGCGGCAGCCTCCACCCCACTCCCGGGGTCGGCCGGTGAAGCTCCGGTATGCCACCCAGGCCGACACGGAGCCGCCCACCTTCGTCATCTTCTCCAACATCCCGGACGCAATCCCGGACCACTACCTTCGCTATCTGCAGAATGGGTTCCGCAAAGCCTGGGGCTTCAAGGGGATCCCCTTGAGGATTCGTCTCCGGGCATCGTCCGAGGGGCGGGGCTCGGCATGACCCTGGGTGCCCTCCTCCTCCTGGCCTACATCCTGGGGGCTACCCCCACCAGCCTCTGGGTCGGACGGGTGTTCCACGGCGTGGATCTACGTCGGGTGGGGAGTGGTAACCTGGGCGCTACAAACACTTTCCGTGCTCTAGGTTCAAAAGCTGCTTTACCTGTCATGGTGGTGGACATCCTGAAGGGATACCTTCCTGTGGTACTCTTCCCGGGGATGGCTGGGGTGGAAGGGTCTGTCTGGGTTCTCGCCTTTGGGGCGGCGGCGATCCTGGGCCACGTATTCTCCTTCTGGGTAGGATTCCGGGGAGGGAAGGGGGTGGCCACCAGCGCCGGGGTTTTCCTGGCCCTGGCACCCATTCCCCTCCTGATTACGGTGGGGGTCTGGAGCGGCCTCGTTATGGCAACCCGGATCGTGTCGGTGGCCTCCATCACGGCAGCCGTCCTGCTGCCGGTCCTCATCCTTCTCCTGCCCACACCGCGGCATGAGGGAGATGCGCTGGTGGTCTTCACCGCCCTCCTGGGAGCCTTCGTGGTCTGGGCCCATCGAGCGAACATCCGGCGTTTGATGCGGGGAGAGGAGAGCCGCTTCGGCAGATCCAGGTCGACGGGAATCGACGGCAACAAAGTGGGAGGGAGCACAGAATGAAGGAATTGGGATCACCGAGAGCCGCAGGTGCATTGGGTTCCTCTTCCACCATTCCCACACGGGTAGGTGTTGTGGGGGCCGGGAGCTGGGGGACGGCGCTGGCCCTGCTGCTCCACAGGAATGGCCACCGGGTGCGTCTCTGGAGCTGGGATGATGCGGTGGTGCGGGAGGTCCGGGAGGTGGGGGAGAATCGCAGCTTCCTCCCTGGGACCCGGATTCCGGAGCAGCTGAAGGTGTCGACGGATCTGGAGCATGTACTGGATGATGCGCAGCTCGTGGTTTCGGTGAGTCCGTCCCAGTTCGTGGATTCGGTGATGGAGCAGGCGGTGCGGTGGCTCCCCTCGGACGCCCTGGTGGTCAGTGCCTCCAAGGGGATTGAGACCCGCAGTCTCAGGCGCATGGATGAGGTATTGGCCCAGCACCTGAGTCCGGAACAGCATGGGCGCCTCTGTGTGCTCTCCGGGCCGTCCTTCGCTCAGGAGGTCGCCCAGGCCATGCCCACTGCCGTGGTCCTGGCCAGTCGCTCGAAGGAGGCCCGACTGGAGGCCCAGACCGCCTTCTCATCGGATACATTCCGGGTCTACACCGATCCGGATGTGGTGGGGGTCGAATTGGGGGGGGCGGTG
>SL_5KL_010_SEDDRAFT_10000319_pt1 | contig 31408 bp, 22 predicted proteins | sample SodLakKL_010_SED_FD_9118 | JGI IMG/M metagenome (IMG submission 9118) | reverse complement strand
GTGTATCTCCTTCGTAAAGTTCTATCTCCTGAGTTGCCTGTTCTTCTCCTAGGTTCTCTATCGAAGCTAGAACGTCCAGTTCGTCTCCTTCTACCACTTCTATATCTGAACTATCTTCATCTATCGTTACTGCAAAATAATAAGGGGGCTCTTCCAAAGTTACCATCATTGAATTATTATCTGAAGGATATGGATAGTTTTGGCTTTCAGCACTAAGTAAAATTTCACTGCTATCATCATACTCTGCATCGTCTTCTATAGTTACATTAACTCCAATTTTCTCGGTATCTTCCGACGGTACATCAATTTCATCAGCGACGTCTACAGAAAACTTTTCGGAATCGGAACTCGAGGCTATTAATGAGTAGGTATCATCATATTCACCATCATTAGTTACTTCATATTCATAAGTATAAGTGCCTATCTCTGTTTCTATCTGGTCTTCTGGTGCACTAACAGAAACGGGCATACCTGTAGAGAATTCAAGATCTACTCTCTCAGTTTGTCCTCCTTCAAATTCAATACCATCAGGATCCGTCTCTGATACCTCTATCCATTCCCCGTCTTCTTTTCTATAAAAATCAATAGGTTCCCCAATATCATCATTAGTCCCTTGTACATCAAGATGTCTTAATTCGTCTGGATTACCATAATATCCTGGTTGTTCAGTTGTTATATTTCCACGAGCGACACCATCGATTCTAGCCTGAAGTTCAGTTTCTTCAGAAGCGTTGAATCCATTGATCGTCAATTCACCGTGAAATGAATCAGGTATTGGAGGAATATCATCTGTGTTTTCTGCTAACACAGGCATATTAGCTATAGAAAATACCAAAACTATTGTTATCATCAAAACGCTTATTCTTTTTATTTGCACATTCATGTTATACACCTTGTTTATTTAATAAAAATATAAAAAAAAAGGGTTTGGTAGTTATATTGTTCTTCCGGCCAGTGTTGCGTCTTCGTTCATGTATACCCAGTATCCTTGGTATGCATTGACGGTTATATCAGATATCTCTGGATCTACATGTGTGTATGTCCACGTTTCCATGTTGTAACCTGGGCTGTTGATTGTACTCCATGAACCATCAACGCTTGCTAGGAAGCTTTCTATAGTGACTTCTGTTTCAACTGAGGTATCCATATTGGTGCCTACTAAATTCCAACCCTCTTGGAGTGTGGTCGTAGGTGGAACATCGGTTGCGCCAGGTTCTTCAAACGTTATGTCGATAGTGGTTGGTCTTTCTACGTCGACTAACATCGCTGTAAAGGTGTCGAATTCTCCTTCATCTACGAGATCGACTGGGTCAGCCCACTGCTGATTATTGAGATCCCAAGCGTGCCAGTTGACTATATGGTCTGTGTCGGCACTCTCGATTAAAGACCAATCCTCATGTGGATTTCTCGGCAGTGAAACCATGTTCCAACCTTCAGTTAAAGTTATAATGTCTTCCTCATCAGTTAGTTCTCTCTCAAGTATATCCGTTCTTAGATTACCATCTTCGTCTTCAACTTCACCGTCAACAGGTCTGACTTCTAGTTCTCCTAGATCATCTTCAAGCACTGTTTGATCGAATTCTACTGCAATAATGTTGTGGTCAGCGACATGACTGACATCAACTATCTCCAAATCCGTATCGCCGAATGTGAATTCAAGGTCATCTTCAGTTATTTCCTCTCCTTCGACATTTCTAACGTTATATCCAAACTCTATCATCGCAGTGTTCATTCCAGTTTGGGCTTCAAAGTTGAGTATGTGTGGATTAGCATAGAGTTCGATAGTGTCTTCGTCTTCATTGCCCCACTGATCGGTAACGGTCAGTGTCACATCGTAGGATCCCACATGCTCAGGTGTGAAATCAACTTCCATACCAAAGAGTTCTGTAACCTCTCCTGTTGGATCCTCTATAGTCCAATTGTAGTATTCTAACTGACCTTCTTCAAGTTCATGACCAGATTCATTAGCATTGAGTGTAACTTCCAATCCTCTCCAAGCTTCTATATCTTCTCCAGCGTGTGCAATCGGGTTCATTGTATCCAAGTAGAAGTTCCATCCCATCTCGTCTAGCACCGGATCACTAACATGTATGACAGCATTTGCGAACATCTGGTTTGCTTCTTCTGTCCAGCCAGGATCGTTGGCTTCGCCGAAGAAACCGATTCCCTTAGCAGGTAGTAACACTTCGTTCAGATCATCGTTGACACCGACAGCTGGTCCTTCGAATCCTCCGCCGTAATCCTTTTCTGCAAGGATCTCACCGGAATAATCATCGAATATAGAACCCCAATTTGTAGTACCGTCGAACATCAAGACATTGTCTCCTGCTTCACCAACATCCTCGAATATCGGATGATCCTCAAGTATTTCTAGGTGTTGTGGTGGATCCGTACCCAAACTCTCATCATCTCTGAAGCCAGGATCGTTTCTCACATTGTTAAGTCTGTAAACTCCGTCGGAATATGCTTCAGCTGTACCTCCTTGATTCGTATCAAGATATACAACACCTTGATCATCGTCTTTTTCTTCAAGGAAGTCTTCGGCTAATGTATCCGAACCAAATCTCTGAATCACGAAACTGTCATAGTTCTCCATCTCATCAAGCAGTTCGTCAGCTTCAAGTGTATCTACGTTGAACTCGTCTTCTGGTAGATAATCCTCAAGTTTGTATTCAACTTCGTTCTCCTGCCAATTTTCTTCGTCGACGACTGCAACATTGATTTCACTGCCCATCAACTGTTCTTCAGTTAATTCATATTCGGATTGATCCGGACTTGCCGGAACTTCAACATGTGCTTCTAAGCCCCATGCAGAGTAAACCATCAGATCTGGTAAAGTATCCCAATCACCAGGTTCGTGTGGATCATCAAAGTTGATCCAACCTCCGTCGTTTACATCTGGATCGATTGTTCCGAATGTGAATTCATCATCCTCGGCCGGATCGTCTATTTCAATAACGATCCAATAATGGCCTGGATCTTCTATCTCAACAGACTCTGTAAGTTCGAGTTCTGCCCAAGTTTCACCGCCTACTGGTGTGTATTCTTCTGAGGATGCGATCCATTCTCCTGGTGCACCACCATCATCTTCAGCTACATGAGCTTGGACGTGATTCGCAGCAGGATCGTAATCGAAGTATGCAACTTCAGATATGAATCCACCAACATCGTCTGAGAGGTCCAATATCATTCCACCGTACCAGACTTGTGGATTTGCCGCAGCTAATGCGTTATCTGCTTCGTCGGGTCTATGATCACCTTCGTACAACCAACGCCATTCACCTTCTAGATCTCCATCGTATTCGAAGTGTGCTGTTATCTCTTTATCGTCGTCCATTATCACCGTTATCTCTTCTTCAGTTCCTTCGTAATCTCCAGTCCATTCCATGAATTCCCAATCTTCCTCTGGTATTGCCTCTAGTTCTACTTCTTCGTTTTCAAGGTAATTGGCTTCCTCTGGATAAATTTCGACTGTTCCGTCTCCTACTACGTTAACATCTAGAGTGTACTGCTCAGGGTTGATACTACCGATGTTGTAGTGCTCATAAGAAACTACTACGTACCAGTAATGATCTCTACCTCTGTCTTCAGTCTCAAATTCTCTTGTTGCTTCGAGAGTTGTATCCTCAGTAACTCCTGTGAACTCCTCTATCAGGTCATGAGTACCACCGTCAAAAAATTCAACATGTAAGTCTTCTTCGTTCTGAGTGAAAATGTCGACTGAAAGCGTCTGCTCTAGATCTATAACTTCTTCACCGGGTTCTGGAGTTGGATTATCAGCATACGGAACTTCCATTTCTGATACTGAATCCTCATTCATCTCCATATTTTCGACTCTATCGACTGTTCTTACGACGTAGTTCCACAGCTCTCCATCGCTTGCCATACCTTCATCGATATAGCTGTATTCATCTAGTCCTTCTGCTTCAACAGTATCGATCATAGTGCTTTCGTCCCATGGACCATCTTCAGATTCGCTTCTGTAGATAACGTAATGTGAAGCATCATCAGCCCCAGCACCATCATCAGCAGAAGCATCCCATGTTAGCTCGTTACCGGTCACATCCCAAACATCATCGTCCCAATCAACTGAAAGGTTCTCAATTTGTTCAGGTGCTTCAGTATTTATGTCAGCGGAATCACTCTTCCATACAGGTTCTGGTGTATAAACAGTGAATTCCCAATCTTCTGAGGTGCCAGTTTCGATTCCATCGTCAACTTCTACATACCACTCGTAAGTAGTATCTGTTTCAAGTAGTGGGAAGAATCCAACAATAGATTCTCCATTACCTATTCCAGATTGTGTATGATTGGCTACTTCATCTCCATCTTGATCTAAGATGTAGATAGTCGCCTCGGCGGCTAGATTATGATGAACCTCTACAGTCGCGTTCAGAACAGGACTGTGTGTTACATCTTCCTGGCCATCAAATGGCTCTGGATCAACTGCGGTAGGTGTGAAATGTTCTCCGACAAAGAATCTCTCCTGGAACTCAGTGTTATCTGGGTTAATATCCTCATCATTTAGTGTTTCCATAGTCAAAAGATAGTCACTTGGATATTCTTCTGGAGTCCAATCTTCGAAATTCAACTCTGTCTGTTCTCCAACATCCAATTGGTCTATCATCATTTCATCATCGTATTCTTCCTCTGTATACTCGTTGGTGATTTCAACATCATCTATAGTCCATCGATCATCCTCAAGAGCTTCTTTAGTGTAGAATTCCCAACCGATCATCACTTCCTCTTCTTCAGATGCCCATCTCGTTATATCGTAGGAGATTTGACCATCAGTGACATTGCTTCCTATTCTCCTGGATGTCTCTCCACCGTCGGTAGATATGAGTAAAGATCTCTCGTTTTCTCCTTCAACTTCAGAGTAGAATTCGAGCATGACTCTATGTTCACCTAAGCTACTGTCTGCTATTTCGGTCCATAAAACATCATGTTCATGGTCGTCAACAGCATTAACTTCCATGGTTTCAGTATCCTCATTCCATTCCCATGTATTATCGTTCTCATCTTTATCCTCTACAGTCCAATCTGCTGGGAGACCGTCAGAGAAATCTTCATCAATAGCTACATCTTCAAGAATCGGTTCGATAGTCATCTCAACAGGGATATCGGTAACTTCTCGATTTCCTAGATTGGTGACTGTACCGATCACTTCTTCCTCATATTGGAAAATCGGTTCTTGAGGAGCATCGATACTGGTCGCTTCTAGATCGATAAGTATCTCTTCTACGTTCACCGGCCTTTCTATCGTTGAAGTTTCTGGGAAATCCTCTTCTGGATGATCTGCCGTCACATTGATCATGTATTCGCCTGTTTCTGAAGGTGTCCAATCCTCTAACTGAGCCGTGACTGTTTCACCGATATCTATATCGATCTCGACTGCATCTTCGTATTCTGTTATCCAATAGAAAATATCTACCTCAAATATATCCCAATTACAGAATGTTCCCATGTCTTCATCATCATCACTGTGCCAAACGAAAGCTATCTGAACTTCATCTTCACCGTCAGCGTGTGCTGAGAGATCGAACTGTTGCTCACCATCGTCATCGTCTTCTTCGTTCCATTCTTCTACAAGTTCCCATTCATCTCCATCATTTGTGACCAATAACTCAGCAGTAAATTGTGGATCAGAAAAGCTACTGCCGATTGTATGATCTATCTCAAGTGTTGTGCTTTCAGCTTCACTAGCATCTATCACTGGGGATATCAACCATTCCTCTTGTACGAATTCCCGGCTCACATCTACTGTAGCCATGTGATCTCCAGCAAATGTTTCATCCCAGTGCCAGGTCTCTGGTTCATCGCCTTCTCCATCTATAGTCCAATCGTCTGGAATCTCGTCTTCGAAATCCTCGTAAAAGATATCATCGCCCATCACTATTTCAGCTTCGACTGGGACATCCTCTACATCAAAGTGACCCTCATTGATCAGATCTGCAGTCACAGGTTGTTCTTCATCCCATGCATACTCCTCTGGTGAGGTGATCTCATCTACGACTATGTCAGTGTAAGAGTAAACTTCAAATTCCTCACTAGCATAGTCATTGTCTGGGTTTTCGTCAGTGTCTAGGTCTGTTTCGATTTCAACAATGTAATCTCCTTCAGAATCCTCGCCGGGCGTCCAGCTCTCAAAGGATATTTCCTTGAATTCTTGGATGTCCAATTCAGCAGTTACCGTATCGGAATAAACTTCGTCTCCATCGATTTCTTCGATAGTCGCATGAACATCGAATTCCTCTTGGTAGGTACCGAAGTTTTCGATCTCCGCTACAACGTCAGTTTCTAATATGGAAGTCTCATCAACAGGTGATATGACTTCATTGACACCAACGTCATGTTCGTTTTCAACGGTTATGTATTGAGTTGTATAATCATTTTCTGGATTCTCGTCATCTTCAAGTAAAGTTGTAGAATTTAAGAGATACTCTCCTGTTTCTGATGGATTCCAATCATCAAATTCTACTGTTACGTGTTGTCCTTCGGCGATATGTATGGTTGTTTCATCTTCGTATTCTGTTTCTTCTGTGTCCAGATCGATGATCGTCGTCTCGACCGGCACGTACATCTGATCATGTTCACCAAAGTTGTGGACGTTGACTTCAACCGAATGTTCGGTTTCACTGTTGACCCTTTCTTGAGGCGAAAGTACTTCAGTAACTCCGACATCGTTTCCTAATCGTCCAGATACGAATTCGACCGAATTCGCCAATAGGGTCCAAGATTCTTCTGTCCATTCTGGATCGTCTGGTTCTACGAAGAAATCAATACTCATCGCTGGGTACAGAATCTCATTTGCGTCTTCATCGATTCCAAATCCTTGACCAACGTCAGCTCCTTCATCATAACTCACTTCTGCGAGGTCTTCGCCAGAATAATCATGATAATGTGATCCGTAAACGATCCCTGTATCATCAAGGATACTGACAACATCACCAGCTTCACCGATATCTTCAAACACTTCATGATCCTCGTAAATCTCTAGCTCGATAGGGCCGTTTGAAGAAGCTCCCCACCATTCAGCTGGGTCGTTTCTAACGTTATGTAATCTCGTTACAGCGTCACCGTATCCTTCTGCAGTGAAACCTTCATATGAATCTAAGTACACTACACCCTGGTCATCATCTAATTCAGCAAGGAAATCTTCAGCTAAATCGTCACTACCAAATCTCCAAGGTACGAATCCTTCATAATTCTCCATTTCGTCAATTAGTTCATCAGCAGTCAGAGTGTCAACAGTGAACTCTTCAGAAAGATATTCTTCTAATTCTGATGCTATTACTCCTTCAAAGTAGTCAGTTTCATCGATCACGGCTATTTTGCTCTCAGCATAGAGACCTTCATTAGTCGATCCAAAGAGATCCTCATCTTCATCTTCATCTTCGTCTTCAGGAAGTCCAGGATCCTCATCTAAGTACCAAGCAGTTATCTCTCCGTCATGTTCAACGTAAAGGGCATCGTCGTTTTCATCATCTTCGGTAAGTTGGACTTGACCGTGGAAGAGACCTTCTTCTTCTTCACTTTCGATCAGTTCAACAGTGTAATTCCCTAGTTCATCTCCTTCTGCGTTAACACTAGAAACATTGATGTCATGAGTACCTTCTCCTTCAAGGATGATATCATTTAATGTGATGTTTGCAACATCTTCACCAGCATATTCGTCTTCTTCTATCATGATCTCTCCGTCTTTGTCTGGGATATCAACATGCAAGTCAGAAGGCACATTATAAGCAGTAAGTGCATAATCCTGATTAGCTTCTCCGTCATTGTTAGAATCTTCAGGTATATTAGTACCAATAACCCTAACAGTATAACTGCCAGATTCTAACTGATCAGGATGGATGTAAACATTCTGAACATTGTTTACTTCATCCCAGCCATCATCACTATAGTCAAAGTCTGCCATAACTTCTGCATCAGGGTGAGTAAAACCATCATCACTGACTCCATCACCGGAAAGGTCGAATGCATTTCCTCTGATGAGCTCTCCACCTGGTGTTTCCACTTCAAGATCTAAATTATTCTTCAGTGTAGGAGTGCCTCCAGCACTGTCACCTTCGAGAGCGTTTTTATCAGTCCATGTAAGCGTTATCTTCAATGGTTCATCTTCGTCTTGATGGTTTATATCATATTCATCTACTTCACCGGTAGTCAAAAGTGATTCCTGATCTTCGAATTGGAAACCGATTGGATCATCTATAGGATATTCCAGCTTGGAAATATCAGGAACTCCCCAACCTTCGTCCCTATTCGGTATATGATCGGTATCACCTATCTCAGGGTCCATCTCATTAGCCGTATTGATAAGTATGGATTTTACCATCGCTGGACTTGGTGTTTCATCGTAATTTTGTTCGTACCAGTCAACTACTAGTGTTGCAGCACCAGCCACTAAAGGATTACCAAATGAAGTACCACTTGCTGCTACGTAACCACCACCGTCTAACGGTGTGTTCTGGGATAATACACTCTCGGATGGAGCGATAACATCTGGTTTAACACGGTTATCTTCAGTCCATCCTCTCGAACTTGCTCCATACATCAATTCAGGATTTTCATACCCTAAACCTGGGTTGTATGGTTGGTTACCTCCAACAGTGATAACATTCTTAGCATTTCCTGGACTACCTGTTTCCTGACTATAATCACCACGACCTCCATCATTTCCTGCTGAAACAGTTACGACCATAGGTCTGTTTTCGTCAGTATCTCTATCTGCGTCTCTTACAGCCTGATCAAAGATTTCATCCGTATCTACGTATTCACCCATGGTTCCAGCTCCCCACGAATTACTATGGATGTATGCATCAGAACGTTGAGCTGGTTCCTCTACAATTGGGTAGTACTCTGAAGGAATGAATCCGCCACCATCGTCAAATATTTTTGTACCAAATATTTCTGACTCGTATGCTAGACCTTGACCCATATAATAAGGCATATCTCCGTCTTCAAACTCATCCCATGTCTCTCCAGTGCCGCGGTGTGTATCTCCAGTTACAAGACCAGTACAAGCTGTTCCGTGATAATGGCCATCTTGCCACTCATCTTCTTGTCCAAATCCGTATCCACCGATAACTCTATCTGTGAAATCCTCTACACCGGCATCACCGACGGTTCCGTCTCCGACACCTGTATCTGCCGTAGTTATCGTTACGCCTTCTCCAGAATAGCCTAATTGATTTAGGTACGCACCATAATCTCCGTGCTGTCTGTATGGTTCTTGTGGATCTCCCTGACGTGGTGGAGGTGTAAGATCCTCATTGGTTGGATATTCATCATCCATAAACCATTGACCACCACCTATCAATTGGATATCCATCTCAGCATACAATTCGGGTTCAATATATGGTGAGATATGATAAACATCAGAATCCATTGCAAGCTTTTCTAATTCTTCTATAGATCTTGCAGTTATTGTCAACCTGTATCCGTTATCTTGTAAGTTTTCAGCACCCAAAATATTCAAATCGGAATCGATCGTATTCAAAGTTGTCTCATCAAAACCGGGTGTTAGTCTTACATTAACAGGCATATCAAGTTCGAGTGCTTCATCTAACTGATGATGTAGCTTAAATTCAGGTTGATAAACACCTACCCATTCAACGAACTCGAAACTCTCGATATTTTTCGCTTGTTCTGGTGTCATAACTACTTCATAAGCATAGTTCGGCTGATAGTTTATAATATCTGCACCAGTGTCCTCTATTTCCGTTCTCCACTCTGGATTTACAGGACCTATCATGTCGATGATATATAGTCCTTCAGTTCCAGGTTCATATTCATCTATCATGAGCTCAGAGTCCAATTCAGGAATATCCATACTTGTATCGATACTACTTGTATCGATGGTATTTCCCTTTATGCTGAGTTCATTTCTATTGTCTAATCTTTTGGTATCATACTGTAATTCTAATTCCTCGACTCCTCTCGATGTTGTTCTGAGCAAAACGTTTTGCCCATAGTGGTCTATGATCTCTCCATATTCTTCTAAAACTTCTAGATCCTGGTCACTATCCAATCGGACCATAACCACTCTTTCTCCATCGCTAGCAGTTTCAAAAAGGGCAGCCTCGGAATCGTCACTCATCAGCAACATCGCAGGGATGGCTGAGCCGATCACTAGTATCACCGCAATCAACAAAACAGAAAGTACTTTTCTTCGTTTTTTTTCCATTTTTTAAAACCTCTTTTTGCTAACTTTATTGCAGATATTTCGACCTAATCTTAACATATATACCTCACTCTTACATGTAAGGGTTGATTTCAATTTTTTAGAATATGTCTAATCTAATAATAACAATGATATAATATATCATGAAAAACTCCTTATATCTCTTATTTTTTGGAGGGGTAAATGAATTTCGACGAAGGAAGATATAGAATTCTTTTACATCTTGAGAATCAAAACGATTTAATTGATAATACCAGTGAGGACACTATAAAAAGTGTTTCATATGGAAGGTGTCAAAAAGGAATAGGTGATGCCGTCGATCTAACAAGACCGAGAATATCTCAGATTATAAAAGATTTGATTGATAAAGATTTAGTAAAAGAAAAAGTCAGCAGAGTTACAGGTCTAAAAAGGCGTAGAAAAGTATATTATTTAACTCCCGACGGGATGAAAAAAGCAAAAAAAATTCGAAAAAAGCTTGAGAAGAAAAATATCATAGTTAAAAAAGAATCTTCAGAACACGAAATTGAATTAGGTAGTATTAGTTCAACATTTGATTTGGATATCTCACTTTTAGAGATTTTGAATAAAATAAATGGAAATAATGTCCTTGATCTATCAAAATCCGAAAAATTAGGTGATTCTATATTTACTGGAAGAGATTCTGAAATCAAGTTTCTAACTGAAAAATTCATGGATGTTAAGAAAGAAGGATGTAACACCATCTTTGTTAAAGGAAAAGCAGGGATAGGAAAAACAAGAATGTTAAATGAGTTTGAAAAAAAGTTATCTAATGAAAATTCAATATTTATTAAAGGTTCAGGACACTATGACTTTTCAGAACCATATCTTCCCTTCCAAAAAGCCTTCAAAAATTATCCAGATGAAAAATCTAATTCACCACTGACATTTTTTGAACATCCATTTGATGATAATCAAAATGAATTAGATGACATTGAAATGAAGCGAAGTTTGATGTTCTCAAAAACGACTAAAAATATTAAGGAATTAGCTAAAGATAAAACGTTGGTCCTTTTTATAGATGACCTCCAGAGGGTTGACAAATCTTCATTGATACTTTTCCATTACCTCGCGGATAATCTTAGAGATTCTCCAGTTCTACTTATTGGTGCTTACCGGCCCGAAGACCTTGATAACAATGAATTTTTAAAAGAAATTTTATTAAGAATGAGTAGAGAGCATCTGTATGAAGAGATAGAGTTAGAAGAACTTACATGGGAAAATATAAAAGAACTTATTAAAGGTTTTTTAGGTAACATTGAGATACCTGATGAATACGCCCATTTGATCTACAAGATTTCAGAGGGAAATCCACTCTTCTCTAAAGAACTCATAAAACAAATGGTTGATGACGGGATCGTTAAACCAAAGGAATATAAATTTCCTTCAGACCTTGATGATATTGAGATTCCAAAAGTTGTGAATGCAATTATAGAAAGTAGGATTGAAAGATTAGACAATGAATGTTTACGGGTGTTGCAGATAGGAAGTGTGATAGGAGAAATTATCCAATTTGATTTATTACGACACGTTACTGGTCATGAACCCTTCGACCTTTTAGATTTCGTCGAATTGCTTATTGATTTGCACATATGGGAAGAATATGAAGGTGAAGATGATTTCTGTTTTACTCATGGATTGATTCAAACAACGGTTTATGAAAGCATATCTAATCCCGTGAAAAAAGAGCTACACAGACAAGTCGCAGAATACATAGAAGAGATTTACATAGATGAACTAGAAAATTTCTATTCTAAACTAGGTTACCATTACATGATGTGCGAAGATTTTTCTACAGGCTTTACCTATTTTTATAAAGCTGGTAAAAAAGCTGAAAGGGTATATGCCCAGGAAAATGCTGTGGAAATGTATGAGGAGGCTTTACTGTTATCGGAAAAAGCTGGTATGGATGATCAACACAATGATACACTGGAGAGAGTTGGAGATGTCAAAATTATATTGGGAGATTATGAAGATAGTTTAAAATATTACAATAAGATACAAATAAAAAACAAAAGTGTGAAAACACAACAAAGAATCTATCGAAAGATTGCATCTGTCTATCTCAATAAAACTGATTTAGATAAAGCTCAAGAAGTTGTGGAAAAAGGTTTAGAAATTCAATCAGAATCGACTGAAGAAACAGCTAGATTACTCTACAAAAGAGGATTAATCAATATGCGAAAGGGAGGATATGATTCCGCAGAGGAATATTTTCGAGATGCGTTAAAAGTTGTTAAGGATCATGGTAACGATATCGACCTAGCAAATATTTACCATGTTTTAGGTACAAATCACTCTCATAGGAATGAATACAACAAAGCTATAAAATTTTTAGAGAAAGGGTTGGACATTCGAACAAAAAACGATGACTTATATGGAAAGGCTTTTTCTTATACAAATATAGGAGTGGTCAATCTACATCTTGGTAAGATAAATGAATCGATAGAATGCTTTAAAAAAGGGATAAAGATATTTGAAAAGATTGGAGATAAAGGAAACATGGGTATGCTTTACACTAATATGGGAAACAGTTATATGAGAAATGGAGAGCTACAAAAAGCCTATGAAAATCATAAAAAAAGCTACGATATATTCAAAGATATAGGTCGTAAGAGAGGAATAAATATATCTTTAAATAATCTAGGTGACTATTATCTATTGATAGGGGATCTAGAAAATGCTGAAAAACATTATGAAAATAGCTTGTGCATGAGCAAAGATATAGGTCTGAATTTTGGAATTGCGATTGGGTATAATAACTTAGGAATAGTGCAACATCATAGAGGAAATAAAGAAAAAGCAAGAGAATATTATATAAATTCTATCGAGAAGAGTGAAGAGATAGGTAATAAAAAAGTTTTAATTAATGCTCTTTCAGGCTTAGCAGATACTTATATCAATGAAGATTTTGAAAAAGCATCAAGATTTGCAAATAGAGGTTTGAAGATATCTAAAGAAATCGAATCAGATGTTGAAGAAGGTATGATATATAGGACCTTGGGGAAACTATACAGAGAAAATAAAAAGATGGATTTGTCAAAAGATTATTTCGAGAAAGGAAAAAAGATATTAGAAAATACAGATGAAAAGATAGAATTGGCAAAATTGTTATTTGAATATGCAATTTTTTGGAAAAAAAAGAAGAATGATGAAAAATCCAGCCAAACCTTTAACAAAGCGAATTGTATATTCAAAGAGTTAGGGATAGATCTTTGGACCGATAAGTGCAAAACGGAGTGGGCAAAATAGTGTGATTTTTTCACAAATTTTTACGGCTTAAAAAGTATAGAACACCATTTGATTCATTTATTCCTTTACTCTTCGATCCAGGCCTTACCATCATCAAGTTTGACCTTTCCTTCCGCAAAAGCTCCAACCACCCAAGGAAGAAGTTCGTGCTCTACCTCTAAAACCCTCTCGGATAAACTATCGACATCGTCGTGAGGTTTTACTTCAACACACCTCTGGTCGATTATCGGACCCATATCGACTTCGTTCGTAACAAAATGTACCGAACAACCGGTCCTTTTCATACCAGCTTCCAAAACTGATTCGTGAACTTTTTCACCGTAAAATCCGGGACCTCCGAATAGAGGCAGTAAAGCTGGATGGATGTTGATCAATCTTCCGTAGTATTTATCAACAAAATAATCCGTAAATATCCTCATATATCCTGCTAGAACTATAAGATCTGGATTATACTGATCTATCACTTCTGAGACTTCTTCTTCATGTTCTTCACGACTTTTACCACGATGATCTATCACTCGGTGATCGATATCGTTTTCTTTAGCCCTTTCGACACAGTAAGCCCCAGGATTGTTACAGATCAATAAGACCACGTTTGCATCGATCTCACTTTGGTTTGATGCGTCGATTATCGATTGGAAATCAGTCCCACTTCCAGAAGCCAATACTGCTACGTCGATCATGTTTCTCAGAAAGCAAATATACTGATAAAATAAAAAAGATTCGGCCGTGTTCTAAATTCCATTCAAAAAGTTAATATCCCTGTTATACCGATGTGATTGTAGAGGTAGAATAAATATGAGCGATTTCTGGGACGATTTTGAAGATTATCCACTGAAAAAGGAATACGATATCTGTGACTTTATCGAAAAAATAAAAAACAAAATCGATAAGGAGTTCAGGAAGCTTAATGATGAATACCATCCTGCGATTCTAGGGGAGGACAACGGCAATAAGTTATACTCATTGATCAGAGAAAGGGAGCCTGAAGTAGTGGTGGAAACAGGTGTTTGCAACGGTTTCTCATCTTCTGTGATATTGAAAGCGTTATCGGAGAACGGGAAAGGTAAACTTTATTCGATAGATTTACCGGAATATATCGAACCAGGGGAAGAACCGGACGGAAGAACAGGTGCCGTGGTACCAGCCACAAAATATTCCGGGTGGGTAGTTCCAGACAGATTCAGATCCAATTGGACACATATCCTTGGAAACTCGTTCTACGAAACTCCTAGATTGATGGAAAGAATCTCGAAGATCGATTTATTCATCCACGATAGTGATCACTCCTATGAGGGGATGATGTTCGAATTTTCCATGGCCTGGAAACACTTGAAAGATAACGGTTTATTGATGGCAGATAACATCGATTACTCCGATGCCTTTGCTGATTTTGCAAATGCTAAAGATAGGACAAAATACAGATTGGGTGTGATGGGACTTATAATAAAGTGAGATAAATACAGGAAAAGATTTAAAAGAGAGACCCTTTTCCCAGTTTTAGAATGTGGATCAATTGGTTCGGTTTCTTGTTGGCGATGGTCGTGATCGTTCTTGGTGCCAAATATCATCTCACACTAGCATTATTTTTTGGGAGCATTATACTCGGAATTTTTACCCTCACTCCAATTGAAATCCTAAATCAGCTTTATATCACTATCACTACTCCAAACACTATTTTTTTAATACTAGCCCTGGGAATAATACCCCTGATAGGTGGCATCCTTCAGGAAAGTGGAGGACTCGAAGATATCATCGAAAATCTCAGGATCGGGAAACGTCCATTTTTGGGATCGACTCCGGCTTTCATAGGTCTTTTACCCATCCCGGGTGGCGCTCTTTTCTCCGCACCAGTCATAGACAAGGCTGGAAGTGGTTTACCAGGCTACATAAAAACCGGAATCAATGTCTGGTTCAGACATATAATTTATTTTATTTATCCCATATCCTATGCGATAATCGTTGCTGCTGATCACGCAAATCTTTCTGTTTTCAATATCATAATATTTCAGACTCCTTTCTTCATATTCACCATTATCTTAGGTTATTTTTTCCTACTTAAAAAAGCAGATGGTGAAATGATTTATGATTCTGAGATCGATATACCTTCTCTTATCCCTCCCATGTTAGTACTTCTAGCCGCTCCTGTGATCTGGGCAGGACTGAGTTATGGTGTCGGTATTTCCGAACATTTGGAAAATATCTTCGTATTGATTGCTGTTTCTATCAGTTTGATTTTAGCGATTTACTTCATAGATAAAGGAAAAAAATCGTTAATAAAAAGAGCTGCGTACGAGATGAAGCCATGGAATTTTATGATATTGGTTTTCACGCTTTACTTTTTTATCAACATATTCCATTCCTCAGGCATAGAAGGTATGATAAGTGAGCTAGCTGTCCCTGGGGTTGGATTGTTAGTAGGGATTGGATTTCTACTAGGTTTTGGAACAGGTAGGATAATGGTACCTGCCTCGATAATAGCTCCAATTTATATTGCCTCAGAAGGTTCTTTTTCTTTGTGGGCGTTCCAGGCCATGTATGTTGCCATCTTTGCAGGTTATATAGTCACACCTGTGCATCCATGTATCAGTATCTCTTTAGAATACTTCGATGGAGACATGAACAAGTTCCTAAAACTGATGTTACCTATGTTAGCGATATCTATCGGTGTTGCATCGATACTCTTTTTACTGTTCGGTTAGATCTAGTGATATATCGATAGACCTTATCTGGTGAGTTAAAGCCCCTACCGATATCATATCGACACCGGTTTCTGCAACATCTCTTATATTTTCTATAGTTATACCTCCAGATGCCTCTATTATAGCTCTATCTCCGATGATCTCAACAGCTTCCCTCATCTCATCAGCTTCCATATTATCCAACATGATTATATGCGCACCTGCTTCTAGGGCCTCTTCGATTTCATCAATCGATTCGATCTCCACTTCGATCTTAACAGTATGTCCAGTTTTTACTTTCTCGATGGCTTCTTTGACTCCACCAGCAGAGCGGATATGATTGTCTTTTATAAGAACTGCATCATAAAGGCCCATGCGGTGATTCGTACCTCCTCCGACTCTTACAGCGTATTTTTCTAAAATCCGTAGGTTTGGAGTGGTTTTACGGGTATCAACGACCCTTGCACCTGTTCCTTCAATCTTCTTCACATGATCTCTTGTATTAGTTGCTATACCAGATAATCTTTGTAAGAAATTTAGAGCTAGTCTCTCCCCTTTTAATATAGACTGAGTTCTACCACTTATTTCTGCAACTTTATCACCGATTTTGACAGTTTCTCCCTCTTCTTTTAAAATAGAAAATTCTACCTCATCATCGAGTTCCTTGAAAACCAACTCTGCTACAGGTAGTCCTGCAAGTACTCCATCTTCCTTGAAGAATATTTCAGCTTTACTGGTTTCATATTTTTTGATAACGTTTTCTGTCGTGATATCGCCGGTACCTAGGTCCTCCCCTAGTGCGTTTTTTACGATCATCCTAACCTTCTGCATGTTCATTTTACGTACCCCTTGTGATGATTGATATTCAATATAGTATGTTTATCTTTCCATTTAGACTTTGTATCCGGAAAGTCCGAGCGGTAGTGTGCTCCTCTACTTTCTTCTCTTAAAAGTGCCGAGCGTGTGATCAACATACCTACTCTAAGCAAATTCTTGGCTTCATAAGCATGGGTATTCCAGGAATTGATTGATCCCAAGGTCTCGATCTTATCTTTGAGCCATGAATCAAGTTCTAAGAGTTTATTCCTGTTTCTTATTATACCTGCATCATCCATCATCTTACTTCTCATATCATCCCTTAAATCCTTCAGATCTATATCGGGTTCTCCGATATCAGGTATCTCCATAGGACTTTCGATTTCTATAGGCCGATTCAACCCCTCAGCCCTAATATCCTCGTATATCCTGTGTCCAAAAACGATCCCATCCAGTAAGGAATTACTAGCTAATCGGTTAGCACCGTGTACTCCGTTACAAGCTACCTCGCCGCAGGCATAAAGACCTTGGATAGATGTCCGTCCGTTTATATCAGTTTTAACTCCTCCGATCATATAATGGGCCGAAGGAACTACTGGTATCAGATCTTCAGCCATGTTGATACCATGATCCTGAAGTTTGTGATAGATCTTCGGGAAACGACCTTTAAGATATTTTTCATCTAAGTGACTGACATCCAACCATATATTTTCACTTCCGGACTTTTCCATCTCATGGACCATAGCTCGGGCAACGACATCTCTCGGGGCTAATTCCGCATCCTTGTGATGATCTTCCATGAACCGATGACCTTCTTCATTCCGTAAGATCCCACCCTCACCTCTGACAGTTTCAGATATCAGAAATGAAACTCCAGCAGGATGGTATAGAGCTGTTGGATGGAACTGAATAAATTCCATATCCGTGATATCGGCACCGGCCCTATATGCAACTGCAACTCCATCCCCGGTGGTGACACCTGGGTTCGTGGTATTTTTATAGACCATACCGCAACCCCCACTGGCTAAGATCCCATAGGATGCATGATAAAAGGATAAGGTTTTTTTATCGTGGTCCCAGCACAATGCTCCAGCGAACTTGTTACTCTTTACTTTAAGATCTATGAGAAAATTCCTCTCTTTTAATTCTATATTATTATTTCCTCTGACTACATCTGTAAGAGATTCCCTGATCTCCTCACCTGTCGCATCTCCTCTAGCATGCAGTACCCTTCTCCTACTGTGAGCACCCTCCCTAGCTAGATCCAATTCTCCCTCGATAAAATCGAATCTAGTCCCTAATTCGATGAGTTCCTTGACTCTGTCCGGACCTTCCTTTACTAAAACTTTAACGGCTTTTTTATTACAAAAATCGTCTCCAGCTTCTAGAGTATCTTCCATATGCAATTCCCAAGAATCGCCCTTATCTAGAACAGCCGCTATTCCACCTTGGGCATACTGTGTACTACTTTCTTGAACTTCATCTTTTGTGATTATATGAACGTGACCTAACCTACTCAATTTCAAAGCTGTGTAAAGGCCAGCTATGCCGCTCCCTACGACTAGAAAATCAGTTTCGATACATTCATGAGTGTTCGATATCATTCATTTCCTCTTCCTATCCGGACCATCCGTTCTAAGGGTTTCTTAGCTCTGTGTGCTAGTTCCTCGTCAACGGTCACGATAGGCTCTAGGTTTTCAAGGGATTTGAGAACTTTTTCTAGAGTTATCTTTTTCATGTTCTGACAGGTTGGATTACCCGGAAAATGATATTCCTTATCTGGAACTTCTTTCTTCAATCTATGTCCCATCTCTTTTTCAGTACCGATGATCATATGGTTTTTATCTGATTCATGAGCTCTTCTCAATATCCCCGCTGTGGACTCTGTATAATCTGCCATGTCTACGACCTCTGGCCTGCATTCGGGATGTACGACTATCTCAGCATCAGGGTATTTATCAACTAATTGCTGTACATCATCCAGGGTGATCTTATCATGAGTACCACAAAATCCATCCCATATATCGACTTCTTTGTCTTTTACGAATCTAGTTATGTAATGACCGAGATTCTTATCCGGAACGAAAAGAACCTTCGGTTCATCCACACTTTCAACAACTTTTACGGCATTAGAAGATGTGCAGCAGATGGCAGATTCAGCCTTTGTTTCCGCTTTTGTATTGACGTATGAAACCACAGCGGTGTTCGGGTTCTTTTGTTTATATTCCAAAAGGTCATCGAGATCCACCATCTCAGCCATTGGACAGCCCGCTTTGAGTTCTGGATGTATGATATTCTTATCTGGGTTAAGTATAACTGCGGATTCCACCATGAACTCTACTCCGCAAAAAATAACGTTTTTAACATCTAGTCCGGTCACTTTTTTAGCTAGACCGAAAGAATCTCCTACAAAATCGGCGATATCCTGGATCTCTCCGGCCTGATAGTTATGTGCGACAATGACTGCATCATTTTCCTCTTTAAATCCATTGATGCTATCGATCAAAGACATAGATTTCCCATATATAACTCTATTATAAGTTTTTACCTTTTATCATGTTCTATTTATTCGATGGTAACACTTTTTATCTTGATCTTTGATGTCGGTACATCCCCTCTACGATCCATAGTTGTAGTGTTCACCGATTCTATCTCGTCAACTACATCCATCCCATCTATGACTTTACCGAATACACAGTAACCTGGAGGATTCTTATCATAGTCCAATCCTCGGTTGTCGACGGTATTTATAAAGAACTGGCTGGTTGCAGAATGCGGATCCGAAGTTCTAGCCATGGCTATGGTACCTCTTTCATTTCTATGGCCGCTCTTTTTTGCCTCGTTCATAATTGGTTGGTAGGTTGGTTCTTTAACTTCCAGATTAGGCTTCAAACCTCCACCCTGTATCATGAATCCTTCTATGACCCTGTGAAAAATAAGCCCTTCGAAGAATCCATCTTCAGCATATTTGATAAAGTTCTCCACGGTTTTAGGTGCGTCTTCTTTGAACAACTCTAATTTGATCGTTCCTTTGTTAGTTTCTATCACAGCTTTTGGATTTTCACTTGACATGGATGGGGGAATCATCGTGGATAAATAAAACCTTTGTTTTGATTTTGAACAGAAGTGTACGAAAAACTATTAAATTTTCAGATATTACCCTATCCGATGAGCAAGATAGATATCGTAACTATAAACGAGGTTAAAATTCAAACTCCAAGTATCAAATCATTATTCTTCGATTGGTATAAAGAGATCGATCCAGGTCAGTTCGTAATGATTTGGGTTCCGGGAGTAGATGAAGTTCCCATGAGTTTGTCCCACAAGGAAGAAGTGCAGGGTATCACGGTTAGAAATGTTGGTAAAGCCACGGAAGCACTTCATGAGTTTCAAGAAGGAGACAAACTCGGTATTCGTGGCCCCTTCGGTAGAGGATATTCATTAGAGTCCGATAATGTGTTAGCGGTGATAGGTGGGATAGGAGGTGCGTCTGTAAGACCTGCGATAGTCGATCTGATTTCTAAGAATAAGAACGTAAAATGTGCCTTAGGCGCTGAAACCAAGGAGGAGCTTCTCTTCGAAGATGAGCTGTCTGATATGACTCATTTACATGTGACGACAGATGACGGAACCAAGGGACACGAGGGATTCGTCACCGAGATCATAGAAGATATGATGAATGATATCGATTGTGTGATCACTTGTGGACCGGAGCCGATGATGCAGAGGACGGTTGAGATAGCTTCTAATAATAGTATACCCGTCCAGGCATCACTGGAAAGGTACATGAAATGTGGTATGGGCCTATGCGATTCCTGCTCTATAAACGGGCTTCAGGTGTGCAGAGATGGACCAGTATTTTACGATGACGAAATGAAAAAAATGAAAGAATTCGGTAAGTTCGAAAGGGATAAGAGCGGTAGGAAAGTTCGCCTCTGCCGATAGTTAGATTCCCAAAGTTTTATTACCAAGATAATTCTGAGATTACAACGTCAGAGAAGGTTGTAAACTCTGAAGCTTTTATCACACTGCGGGGGTACCCGAGCATGGCCAAAGGGGCAAGGCTTAGGACCTTGTTGCACAGGCATCCGAGGGTTCAAATCCCTCCCCCCGCATTTATCACACTTCTTGAACGTATGTGAAAGAAGTTGATAAAGATGGGCAGCGAACGTTAGTGAGTTGCTAGGCACTTTTTTGGGAAAAAACTGCACTAAAAACGTGTGGGGCTATCAGAGATAGCCCTTAAAAAAGGTTTTCAAAAAATGCTTTTATCATACACTCAACCAAAAATAGCTTCAAATTTCTTCATTCTAGTAAAACTTAAGTAACATATCGTTATGCTTAATAAAACATAAAGGTGGAGATATGAAAAGGTTAGTCGCACTCAGCTGTCTCCTATTACTGTCATCGGTATCGATCATCGGATGTATAGGATTTGATGATGACGAAATAATGAAAATATATCATGCGGGGTCACTATCCGGACCGTTTTCAGAACTTGAAAGAAAGTTCGAGAAAGAATACCCAGACATTGAGGTCAGAAGGGAGATGGCCGGGAGTGTTGAAACGGTCAGAAAGATCACTGACCAAGGCCAAGAAGCCGATATCGTAGGTGTGGCCGACTACTCGTTGATATCCGATCTCATGTACGATGATTTCGCCTCTTGGACTATAGAATTTGCGACTAATAGTATGGTTCTAGCTTATACTGAATATAGTAATCATGCCGAAGAGATTACTTCAAATAATTGGTTCGAGATACTGCAGAGAGAGGACGTAAAATTCGGTTTCAGTAGTCCAAATCACGATCCCTGTGGATACCGTTCCCAGATGGTTATCCGCCTTGCTCAGGAGCATTATGAAGAGGAGGACCTGTTCGAAAAACTCATCGAAGGATACACGGATATAAAAGAAGAGGACGGACATATAAGGGTCCCTGAGAACTTAAATCATGACGTATCCAAGATCATGGTCAGACCGGCGGAGATGGAACTGATCTATGGTTTGGAAACCGGTGATATAGATTACCTTTTCATATACCAGAGTGTAGTTCAACAGCACGAAAATCTAGATATGGTATCTTTACCTCCTGAAATCGATCTAGGGAGTCCTGAACATGGGGATTTTTATGGATATGTGTCATTGACAATGTCTACCGGAAAAACCGTAGTTGGACAGCCGATAGTCTATGGTATAACTATACCCACCACGGTGAGGAACGTTGAAGGTGCAGAACTTTTTATAGAGTTTTTACTCTCAGAATCAGGTAAGGAAGTGATCCAAGATATGGGACAGGAGCCTGTTGATCCAGCCATTGTAGATAACATAGAGGAACTACCTGAAGAGCTTAGAGGATTTGTGATGGAAAAAAATTCAGGTGATTATCCTTGAAAAGATCTCTGAGTATAATCTCTATTGTATTAGTTCTCACACCGATGATAGCTATACTTTATTTCTTAGACCTCTGGGTACCTCTGATCTTCTTCTTCGGTTTCTCCCTCATCGCATTATACTTTTTCGGTGTTAAGAAGGAAGATATCACATTCGTGATCTTCTCTATACTCGGTATGTTCCTGGTGCTCTTCATTTTTCTACCATTGGCTGAATTGATGATTGATGCTCTTCCTGAACTCAGCCGAGCTGTCGAAGATCCTAACACCATAAATGCCATCATGGTGAGTATGACTGGTGCCTTCGTAGCCACGTTGATAGGACTAATATTCGGAGTACCGTTAGCCTATACCTTATCTAGAAAAGATTTTCACGGTAAGAATCTAGTTGAAGGACTTATCGATCTGCCTATGGTCGTACCACATACGGTTGCGGGTATCGCATTGCTGGTTATATTCAGTAGGAAAGGAACTTTGGGGGAACCACTAAGTGCCGCTGGGATAAATTTCGTAGATGCATTTCCAGGGATAGTCGTAGCTATGCTGTTTGTAAGTATACCTTTCATAGTGAATCAGGTCAGGGAAGGGTTTGAAGATGTAGATCCCAGACTAGAACTAGTGGCTATGAGTCTAGGTGCAGATAGAAAAAAGGCCTTCTTCACGGTCTCTTTACCTTTAGTGAAAAGGAATCTACTATCTGGTGCTGTGATGGGATGGGCTAGAGCGATCAGTGAATTCGGAGCGATAGCGGTTATCGCATTTTATCCACATACCGCTCCAGTATATATCTATAAGGTTTTCACGGAGGTCGGTTTAAGAGCAGCACAACCCATAGCGGCTTTACTATTACTGATCACTTTATCGATATTCATCATCTTAAGAACCGTCACAAAGGGGGGTAGTATATATGATAAAGATTGAAGATATCGCCAGGAGTTGGGGAGATTTCTTCCTTTCAGATATTTCATTGAATATCGATGATGGGGAATACTTCGTAGTTCTTGGCCCAACTGGAGCAGGGAAGACTCTCTTCCTTGAACTACTAGCGGGATTTTACGAACCTGAAAATGGTAAGATATACAAAGATGACGTGGAGATCACTCAACTACCACCACAGAAGAGGGGGTTCGGTTTCGTTTATCAGGATTATATGCTGTTCCCACACCTTAACGTAAAAGATAACATCGCTTATGGGATGAAGATAAACGGAAAATCGGATATAGATAGAAAAGTAGACGAGTTGGCCAAAAAAGTAAGGGTTTATGACCTTTTAAAGAGAAAACCTTCTACTCTCAGCGGCGGTGAAAGGCAGCGAGTTGCCATAGCAAGGGCCTTAGCTTTAGAGCCCGATGTTCTTCTCCTGGACGAACCTTTCGGGTCAGTAGATTATCAAACTGGAGAAACTCTTAGAGATATGATGATAGATCTCCATAAAAGCCTAAGATGTACCATCATCCAGGTGACCCATAACCAAGAAGAAGCGGTCATACTTGGGGACAGGATCGCCGTCATGAAAGATGGGAAAATTAAACAGGTCGGTAATCCAGAAGATATCATGCGTAAGCCCCGTTCTAAATTCGTTGCAGAGTTCGTAGGAACAGGTAACATCTTCCATGGTACTGCGGAAAGAAAAAAAGATGTTTCCATGGTAAATCTCGGAGATATAGAAATTGCATCTTCACATGATTTTCACGGAGATGTTACTCTAACCATACGACCTGAAGACATAATCTTAGCTGAGAATACTTTTGAATCGAGTGCTAGAAATAACTTCAAGGGAAAAGTCAAAGAATTGAATGACAGGGGTATATACCATGAAGTTGTTGTTGATATCGGAGTCCCGTTGGTGGTATATGTGACTAGGCAATCTATAGAGACTTTGAACCTAAAAAAAGGAAAGGAGATATGGACTATATTCAAGGCTTCCTCAGTGCACCTTTTTAAAGAATGAAGGGATTAAAATAAAACAACCTCGACTTCTTCGCCCTTCTCAACCAACTCAACATTCTCCGGGATCTTGAAGTAACCATCTGCCTGGGCCATACTGGTTATAGCTCCAGATTGTTTATAAACAGGATAAGCTTTATCTCCTTCCAACTCGACGGTCATGTACTGTTTTCTACCCAAAGAGGAAGTGATCCTTTTATCAAGGTGAGCACGTGTTTTTCTTTCACACGGAGGAGGTAATGATGCCATCTTTCTAAGAGCAGGTAAAATCAAATGTTGGGCGGTGTTCAAACAAGATGTAGGATAACCGGGCATACCGAAAACCATGGTTCCGTCTACGATCCCAAATAGCGTCGGTTTTCCAGGTTTGAGTTTAACTCCGTGGAATACAACTTTTCCCAGAGAAGATAGAGCGTCTATCAACATATCTTTATCACCGACTGAACTACCTCCAGAAAACAAAACCATATCCATATCTTTGGATTGCTTCTTGATCTCTTCTTTCAGTCCTTCTAAACTATCCTGGACTACGGTTCCTCTAAAGGCCTTACTTCCATTAGATTCGACCATGCTGGTCAAGGTATAAGAATTTACGTCGTATATCTGACCGGGTTTTAATTCCTCATCTAGGGGAACGACCTCGTCACCGGTAGGTATTATGCCGACTTTGGGTTTCTCGTAGACCTTCACTTCTTCCATACCCATGGCGGCTAATGCTCCTATCTGGGCCGGTGATAAAACTTGATCTTTTTTGAGAACGATTTCCCCTTCTTTGATATCCTCACCTTTTGGGGATACGTTTTCACCTGGATGAACCGGTTTATAGATACTGATAGTATCATCGGCTTTCTCGGTGACCTCGACTTTGACTACGGCATCTGCACCATCCGGCATAGGGGCTCCGGTAGCGATCTGAGCACATTCTCCTTCCTCTATCTTTATTGAGGGTTCGTCACCAGCGTGAATGATTCCTATAGACTGAAGTTCCACTGGATCGAACTTACCTGCTCCGTAAGTATCCTCTGCCTTGACTGCAAACCCGTCCATGGCACCTCTTTCGAAAGGTGGGACATACAGGTCACTTTCTACGTTTTCTGACAGTACTCTACCTATAGCTTTTGTTAAATGGATAGTTTCTTTTCGTTTTATTTCATCCACTGAGGTCAATATCTTGTTGACAGCCTCGCTGAACGGGATCAATTCACCAAAGGGTCTCTGTTCACTCATCATTTATTCGCCTCGTAAACAAGGTGACCCAATTCAGGTAGGATCAGCTCTTTCATTCCAAGTTCAACTGCCGACTTCGAACCAGGTAAAGCGAAGACGATCTGACCGTCGTTGACTCCGGCGATAGCCCTGCTTAGAACAGCTGCAGAACCGATCTCTTCATAACTTAGACTTCTAAACAACTCCCCGAAGCCCGAGATCTCCCTGTCGATGATATCCCTTACTGCCTCAGGGGTCACGTCTCTTTTACTTATACCGGTTCCCCCATTCAATATGAAAACCTGTGGGTCCTTCAAACGAAGAGCGTCTTTTATCTCAGATATTTCATCCTTCACCAAACGGTATGAAATAACTCCATGACCGTTCTCTACTAGCATCTCTCTGATCAACTTCCCGGATCCATCAGATTCTTTATCCCGGGTATCACTGACCGTGATAACTGCGCATCTAACTTCCTTGGGTGCCTTATGTTTATGTTCTTTCACTCCCATAATTTCTTACCTCATTAAAGCATTGTTTTCTTCTTTTCAGTAACTTTAACATCTTCTATCTTTGTAGCGGGATACTGACCGTCCTCATCCTTTTCTAAATACTTTACCATATCCCATATTGTCAACAGAGCTGAATTTACACCTGATAGGGCTTCCATCTCGACTCCGGTTTTATAGATCGCTTTTACTGTGCAACCTATTTTGATACCCCCTTCAAGTATTGTAACATCTACATCGACCGATTCTATTGGTATAGGGTGACAATGAGGGATCTCATAAGGTGTCCTTTTAACGGCCTGGATCGCAGATATCTCTGCCACCTTTATCGGGTCCCCTTTTTTGACGGTTCCCTCATCGATGGCTTCAAGGCTTTTCTTACCTAATATTATGGTCCCCTCTGCAGAAGCAGTTCTGTGGACCTCCCTTTTTTCACTGATATCTATCATTCCTGTTCACCTAACCATTCTGTATCCCCTTCCAAAGTAGTTTCTTTTTTCCATAACGGGACGATTTCCTTCAATCTGTCTATACAATATTTGCATGCGGAAAAAGCAGCGTCTCTGTGAGGAGCCGTTACAACTATCCCAACTATGTTATCACCAACGTTTAAAAGACCATATCTGTGAACGATAAAAACATCCTCTACCTTGAAATTGTTAATGGTTTCCTCCCGTACTTTTTTTAATTCCTCTTCTGTCATCTCCGGATATCTCTGTATTTCAAGATTCTTCACTTTTTTTCCTTGGTTGTGGTCTCTAACCACTCCGTTAAAAACGACGACTGCACCTGAACTATCATCTAAGATCCTATCTTTCAACTCATCGATGTTAAAATCATCCTCAGTGACCAATAAATTATCATTCATATCATCAACACCAATACGGTTCCCTATTATCTATAGCCGTCATAAATTTATCCTTTAAGTTTTTACCATTATTCAAATCATCTCTTATATCTACATGATTATCTGTTCGAAGTAAACATGGTTTTAGTTCTGCACTAGATGAGACTCTTAATCGCTTACAATTATTACAAAAAGTACTGTTATGCATCGTCCTTACCAGTTCTATCTCAACATCTGGATCTTTAAAGAAATATTTTTTTCTGGCGTGCATCTTTCTCTTTTCAGTTCTATATGCTCTCTTTTCGAATTCCTCAGCGATACCATCCAGGGGCATATGATGTTTTTTGAAGAATCTTTCATCAATTCCCTCTAAACTGGTTGTCATTTCTATGAGTTGTAAAATAGCTCCTGCCTCTCCGGAGAATTCGACTAACTCTTCTATTTCATCTTCGTTTATCCCTTTCATCAGCAATGTATTGATTTTCACCGGATCTAACCCGACTTCAACTGCTTTTTTGATCCCTTCTTTTACTTCCTCTAACCTATTACATCCCGTAACTTTTTCATAAACATCTGGATCTAAAGTGTCCAAACTCACATTGACCCTATCTAGACCGGCATCTTTAAGTTCTGAACTCATCTCATTTAACAAAATACCATTGGTAGTCATAGATACATCTTCCATGCAATTGTCAGCGATTTTTACGATCTTTACTATATGTGGATGTTGTAAAGGTTCTCCTCCTGAAAACTTGACCTTGGACATCCCCATTTCTTGAGAGATCTCTAATATAGCTTCTATATCTTGATGCGATAAGATATCATAACATGCTTTTTTTTCGCCCTCTCTATGACAGTAAAAACAATCAAGATCACATCTCTGGGTTAGTGAAATACGGATATTATCGATTTCTCTACCGAAAGGATCTCTCATAACGTCATGTTTAACTGAGCATATCCGTTATATAATTTGCGCTTTCCCTAAAGGATATCGCTGCCCGGTGATATCTTTTTATCAGTACTGATCGGACCCAATTCATCCTTCAAGACCATGGCCTTACCGTCTTTAACGATAGATGGTGCTGGACCTTCAAAACTATCTGTGTCCACTGGATCAAATTTTTTATTAGCTACTACCTTTCCATCTGAGAATTCAGCTATTTTCAGGTCATGCTTTTGGAAATCGTTGAATGAAATCTGTTCAGCACCTTTCGTTGTACCTGATATCTGGGTGCCTACATCAGCGTTGGGAACCAACAGCGAAACAACATCATCTTCTTCAGCTGCTAACATCATAGCCTCCGAGGTCACACCTCTCAATTTCGCAGGTTCAAGATTCATCAGTACAACTATTTTCTTACCAGTCAGCTCATCTATATCGTAATAAGGTTTTAAACCAGCTACAAGAGTCCTTTCCTCATCGCCGATATCGACTTTGGTTATGTACAATTTATCAGCATCTGGATGTTCGGTGACTTGTTTGATTTCACCTACCCGTAAGTCTAACTTTTTCAGATCTGATTTTATTTTCTCTTCTGTCATGATATCACTTATATCTATGTTTCTGTACAATGGTTTTGGTTCTTCTATTTCTTTACCCGTTTTAAGTGGTTCGAGGGCATCTTCCCATCTATGTTCATGAACACTACCCTCTTCTCTCAGATATGTCCATAATTCGTCCATACTTTCAGGTAGATATGGAGCACCAGCAATGGATATGGCCTTGACGATACTAAGAGCGATATTTAGAGTGGTCTTGCATCTTTCCTCATCCTCTTTGATCTCGGACCAAGGAGCTTGATCGTTGAAATATCGATTGCCTTCTCTAGAGAGCTCTAACAGAGTCTTGAGCCCGTCTTTGAATCTTCTATTTTCTAGGTTCCTTCCGAGCTTTTCAACCTTATTTTGAATTATGCTTAATATTTGCTCATCCCTTGGGCTCAATTCATTTGCCTCAGGTATGTGACCAAATTTTGAGTGTGTAAAGGACAAAACCCTATGTACGAAATTTCCTAGGTTCCCAACGAGCTCGGAATTGTTCTTCTCTTGGAAATCCTCCCATGTAAAATTGGTATCCTTGAGTTCCGGCATTATCATTGTGACGTAATATCTTACTGCATCGGCATCGAAATTTTTCATCACATCCGGCAACGATACGACTTTACCTCTACTAGTTGAAAATTGCTCACCACCGAGCCGCATGTATTGATTACCCGGGACATCGTATGGTAGATTCAATCCTTCATCGTAACCCATCAACATCGCAGGCCAGATTATAGCATGAAACGGTATGTTATCTTTAGCCAAAAAATAATAATGCTCGCATTCAGGATTTTTCCAAAATTTCTCCCAATCCCCACCTGTTCTCTCCGACCAGAGTATGGATGTTGAAAGATAGCCGATGACCGCTTCGAACCAAACGTATATCTTCTTATCCTCATATCCTTCTACCGGGACAGATATACCCCACTCCATATCTCTAGATATCGGTCTATCTTCTAAACCCCGTTTCAACCAACTTTTAGTGAAGTTCAGCACATGATTTTTCCAATAATCCTTATCTTCGATATAGTCTTCTAATCTATCCTGAAAAGCGGACAATTTAAGGAAAAAATGTTCACTTTCCTTGAGATTGGGTTCACCATCACAGAACATACATCTCGGTGAAAGGAGGTCTTCCGGATCCAGTAGTAAACCACATTCGTCGCACTGATCTCCTTTTACATCCTCCTGACCACAGTTAGGACATGTACCCACTACATACCTGTCCGGTAGGAATCTTTCACAGTGTGGACAGTAAAATGTCTCCATTGTGTCCAAATATATGTATTCCTTTTCGTACAGTGTTTTGAATATGTCCTGAGAGACCCTCTTGTGGGTCGGATTCATGGTGTAAGTGAAGAGAGTGAACTCGACATTCAGATCATCAAGTGCTTTACTGTTGATCCTATGATATTTTTCAGCTACCTCTTCTGGTTGGACCCCTTCCTCTTCAGCTTTTACTGCCACCGGGGTTCCATGCTGATCAGACCCAGAGACCATAAGAACTTCGTTACCGTTCATCTTGTGATATCTTCTGAATATATCTGGTGGTAGATAACATCCACCGACCTGGCCGATATGTATCGCACCGTTAGCATATGGCCACGCAACTCCTATCATTATCCGTTTCATGAAACATACCTAATATTTCTTACAATATAAATCCAATGATTAGCTAGATTAAATATAAAGACATACGATCAACCTCTATTTCATAATCTTTATATAAATACACATCTTTGCTCAATCTAGTGGTTCCCATAGAAGCCATATATCTGATAGCTTATAATATCCTACTACCTATAATTATTATACCTTTAGCGTGGCATATTTACCAGGAAAAATGGCCCCAAATTTAGTTATTCATAATACATAATATGGTTTTTATCATCAAAATTTCAAGAGATATATAATTCTATCGAAAGAAAAAATGAAAAATTATATGAGTTACTTTACTCATCCCTTCCCAATAATAAATACACGAAGTGATAACATGGGAAAGAACAAATATGACGTGAAGAGAGGTCATTTCAAACATATAGAAGGTGACCAGTTAAAAGAATTGATGATCGAGATCTTCGAAGAAGTTGAAGAGAAAGATGAAAAACTAGTAACATCTTACGGAGCTATCGATCGTCTTGAAATCTGGACTGAAGGCAGGACAGGACTTTGGGTTGATGTCGAGATGGATGAAGATGCTGACGAACAGGAAGCTATGGAAACCATATCCAAGTGGAACGATTTTTTAGAAAGAGCAACTGGATTCAATGCAAAGAAAAGAAGAGAAAGAGCGAAGAAGAAAGCAAAGAAGTCTTGATAAATACTATATATTTGAAATATTTTACTCAATCGTGATTGTATGGCTGACGAAAATAAATTGGCAAACCCCGCTCCCCTTGGTCTGATGGGTTTTGGTATGACTACGGTACTGTTGAATATTTATAATGCACAAAACATCAGCCCAAGTAGTATGATCCTTGCTATGGGTATCTTCTACGGTGGTTTCGCACAGCTGATAGCCGGCTGGTGGGAGATCAAACAAAAGAACACCTTTGCAGGGGTAGCCTTCAGTTCCTATGGCCTGTTTTGGCTTACTTTCGTAGGTTTACGTATTATACCTGCTGTTGTCGAAGGTATAGAACCACCTAGTTATATGGCCACCGCAGCCTATCTTGCCATGTGGGGACTGTTCACAGGATGGATGTTCATTTCTACCCTAAAATTGAACAGAGCACTACAGGTGGTATTTTCCACCTTGACAATACTATTCTTCCTACTGGCACTAGCATACGCTGTAGGTCCTACATCAGATCTAGGCCAGATGATATATACCATCGCAGGTATCGAAGGGATCATCTGTGGATTCAGTGCGATCTACACAGCGATGGCCGAGGTCACCAATGAGTACTACGGAAAGACCATATTCCCCATAGGACCCGTTGAGTGATGATGGTTCTAGTTCGATATCACAAACCAAGTGGAGATACCAGAGAGTGGGAACAGACACTACT
>SL_5KL_010_SEDDRAFT_10000318_pt1 | contig 31411 bp, 30 predicted proteins | sample SodLakKL_010_SED_FD_9118 | JGI IMG/M metagenome (IMG submission 9118) | reverse complement strand
CTCGCATTGTAAAGTTTTCGCGCCTGCTGCGCCCCGTAGGGCCTGGATTCATGTCTCAGAATCCATCTCCGGGCTCTTGCTCCCACAACCCGTACCGATCACGGGCTTGTTGGGCCGTTACCCCAACAACAACCTAATCGGCCGCAGACTCATCCTCAGGCGGCGGACCTTTTGGAGACAGAGCATTCCAGCACCCGTCTCCTATGAGGCATTAGCCCCAGTTTCCCGGGATTATTCCTCTCCTGAGGGCAGATTATCCACGTGTTACTGAGCAGTACGCCGAGGTCTTGACACCTCTCGACTCGCATGGCTTAGTCAAACCCTGATAGCAATAGCCTCTGGCAGGATCAACCAGAATGATATGTATAGCATATAAACACAACATGACTATACGGCACACGTTTACCTGACGTTCGTTATGACTGAACTTTCAGAAATCAGCGGTCACTCAATGAATGTCCGCATTGCCAATGCCAACGTCAGAACCAACACCGGCACCTGCCGGAGAAGTCGGTTCTCCACTACGAGAAATTTGGAGTTCCAATATACGCAGGGATCGTATTTAATCCCTGCGAAACCACATCACCAGGGCCCGGAAATGTCCCGGGGCCAGGTGTGCGTTGAGGATACTACTATACGCAGTGGGGGAATATATAGGTTTGTGTAATACAGGATAATCACCGGATCCGATTATGACAAGGCCAGCCAGGTAAGCGATGATACTGCCTTCTTCCTGCTGATTCTGGCCGATCATGCCCATTTCCGCGCAGATTGCATGTATGTGTAATGCCCATTGTCAGGAGACCCCCTCCAGTTTCTTGTTCAGAGTGCCAGCTCAGGTGTCCTGGCCACATAGATCTCTCCATAAAACTCCTCCTGGGAAAGATCCACCCGATCGTCAAGCATCAGGTACAGAACCGGGATATAGACTTCATAGAGCGGACACCCCATCTCAGAAGCGATCCGGGAGAGCGGCACCGGCGATGACCCTGCCGGGTCAAGCTCAAGAAGTGTTGAATATATCATCGTAGAGATCTCCTGAAATTCTTCATCATGAGCGATCCCGATAACATCCTCGGCAATAGTAAGAAGATCGTCATCATCAAACGGCAGGTGCCGCCGCATCTGCCGCCGCCGCTCCTCTTTCTCTGCAAGCTTCAGCCTGGTGATCAGTTCATACAGGGTAACCGGCCGTGTCCGGTACTCCTTTCTCCTGATCCGGCGCTGAATCTCCCGTTCAAGCGCTTCAATAGGGCCGGGGTGCGGGCCTTCACCAGATCCGCCTTCAAAGAAGAGAACATCATCATCCAACTCTTCACCAGTCTCATCTCCCTCCGGATCAGGCAGCCGCTCGATTAAGGCATCCGACTTCATCCGGAGAAGAATGGACGCATAGAGAAGCGTTCTTCCGGAGATCCGGAGATCAAGCTCCCGGCGACGTTCCAGCTCATCCAGGAAGCGATCGGTTACCAGAACAATATCAATGTTCCAGGGATCAATCTCTCCCTGCTCTGCCATTCGAACAAGGATTTCAACTGGATCTTCAGGCATTGCTCTTTACACCGGTAACAAGCGTACTCTTGTCGGGCCGGATGGTAGCCCCGATGATCCGATCAGCACCCTCTATCATAGGCTTCCGAAGAGATATCGAGATGAACTGCGAGTTTCTTGCAAGCCCCCTGATCATGCCCGCGATAGCCTCCACGTTCGTTCCATCAAGGTGCATATCCACCTCATCCAGACCGTAAAACGGAGCAGGCAAATGTCGCTGGATCGAGAAGATCAGTGCAAGCGTAACAAGCGATTTCTCACCGCCGCTCATCATGTTCAGCCGCCGGACCTCCTTCTCCTGGGGATGTACCTCAAATGTCATGCCGCCGCTGAAGGGATCCTCTTCATTCTCAAGGATAAGCCTCCCCCACCCCCGTGCAAGTTGCGCATAGATCTCCTTAAAATTCGTATCGATCGAATGAAAAGTCGAGAGGAACGCTTCACGTTTCATCCGCTCAAATCCTTCAATCCGGTCGATGAGATCAGATCGTTCCCGGGAGAGGACCTCTTTTTTCTCTGTCCGCTCACGAACCCGTTCTGAGACCTGGTCGAACTCCTCAATCGCGAGCATATTTACCGCTCCAATCTTTCTGATCTGCCGCTCTGTACTGGTGATCTTCTCCTCGATCTCGTCGTACGCAAGATCACATTCGATCTCTTTCGTCTCCGGGACGAGTGCGGAAATCTCCTCGGCTAAGACCTTCTGACGCTCCCGTAATGCCTCCAGCTGAATAGTATGCCGCTCTTTTTCATTTGAATGCTCCAGGATCCTCCGTTCGATGACAACAATCTGTTCGTCAATATCGCTTCTTTTCAAACGGAGATCCTCGATCTCATCTGAGAATGACCGTTGCTGCTCCTCAAGGGCTGAGATGCGATCGCGGGCTTGTGCCATATGTTCTTCAAACGACCGGTTCTCTGTTTCCAGACGGATATTCTCCTCAAAAAGAGTCTCTTTCTCGGCAGTCATCTCTTCTATCCGTTTTGAGAAGTACTGCCGTTCACGCTGGAGATCAGCAATATCGGCCTCCTTGTTTCGCAGGCGCCGCTCAACATCCTCAATTGAACGTTTCAATTGTTGAATCGTATCTGCCAGGGCAATGGCATCTGACTCTGCGATCCGCTTTTTTATCGCATCGGCCCTGGCATTCGCACTCTGTATCTGATCGTCAATCTCATCCTGCTTCTCCTCAAGGGCTGCAATTTCAGCTGAGATCTCCGCCTCCCCCCCTTCAAGGGCGGAAATGGTGTTTGAAAGATCGTCAATCTCATAGTCAAGCTGTGTGAGCCGTTTTCCATACTCTTCAATGACCATTTCAAACCGTGCCGCCTTTTGTTCGGCAGCCTGACGGTCAGATCTGAGCGCCTCTGCGGTGGCGGTCTGCCGTTTTACCGCATCGGCCAGCTCAACCTCCTCCTGGCGGAGGACTGAGAGCTTCTCTGACAATGCCCTGATATCGCGGTCGACGGAAGCACCAAACCCTTTCATTTCGCGTTTCAGTGATCCGCCCGTCATAGCCCCGGTCCGCTCGATAAGTTCTCCTTCAAGGGTCACCATCCGGTGCCTGCCAAGAAGTTTTCTGGCGTTTTCCATTGTATCCACAACAACAGATGTCCCAAACACCAGGGAAAAAGCGCGTTCATAGACAGGATCGTATTCGATCAATCGGATCGCATAATCAACAACCCCGTCTCCCTCAGGCGGGGGAAGCGGCGGCGGCACCCGAAGCTTCTGAAGAGGAAGGAATGTTGCACGGCCGAGCCTTCCGTCTTTGAGAAACTGTATGGCATCAGCTGCGATAGAGTCATCAGTGACAACGACATGGTTGATCCGTGCCCCGGCGGCAACGTTCAAGGCAGTTGCGTATTCCGGCGGGGCTTTTCCAAGCTGTGCAATCGTTCCATACACGCCGTCCATTCCGAGCACCGCCTCGATGGCGCGGCCGTACACCTCGCCATGCGCCTGATTGCGGGCCTCAAGCTGCATCAGTTTCTGTTCAAGCCTGCGGATCTCAGATTTCACCTCCTCGTGTGAACCCCGGAGCGTCATCATCTCCTTTTCAACTGCTGAGACCTGCTGGTCATGAAGCTTCCGCTCATGCCTGATCCCCTCAAGCTCAGATCCTGCACTCCGGACTTCGCGATCCTTTTCATTCCGCTCATCCTTGAGCACCTGGAGCTGTGGCGCAAGCCGTTCACGTTCAGACACCCTGATCCTGCTTTTTTCGATGATGGCATCTTTTTCAGAGATCAGACGGGATCGTTCTGCTTTTAATGCCTCAAGCTCCTGCATGCAGTCGAAGATCTCAGACTGAGCACCTTCTGAATCCCTGGTGGCTTCGGCGAGATCCGCCTCGGTCTTCTCCATCTTGGCCCTGAGCGTTGAGAGCTCCATGCCGAGACTGGTGCGATCGATCGAGAGCGCACGGATACCTTCGGTCCGCTCTTTTACAGTTGTTTCCGATCGCCTGATATCGGCGAACTTGCGGTTGATCGCTTCAAGATTTGATTCGCGCTCCCTGGTATTTCGCTGGATAGACTGTTCGGAATGGCGGATCACCCCTTTTGCCTCTTCAATGTGCGAGAGGAGACGAAGATATTCGGGTCCGCTCAGCTTGTTGATCTCAAAATCGATCTCCTTCATTTCAGTTCGGAGAAATGACTTTTCATGCTCATCATGATCGATATCATCGGTTTTGCGGGTGATCATGAGTTCATGTTCTGCGATCATCTCCATGATCCCTGCTTCTTCCCGTTGTTTCTGACGAAGCCGGGCAACATTTCTCATCGCCAGAAATGAGTCGAGATCATGCTGCAGCCTCCGAAGCACGAGCGCCTTTTCCCGCTCGCTCCGAAGCACCTCCTGGCGTTCCTGTAGTTCGTGCAGCAGGATCTCCTCACGCTCGATCCTCCACCGCACCACCTCAAGTTCGGCCATCGACTGCTCACGCTTCTGATCAAATTCAGAAACACCCGCGATCTCGTCAACTATCTTTCTCCGTTCCAGATCAGACATCTCCATGATCCTTGCAACATCCCCCTGCATCACGATATTGTACCCCTGGGGTTTGATTCCATGGCGTGAGAGATATTCAAGGACGTCGCCCTGCTTGCAGAGGCGGCCGTTAAGATAGTGATACGAATAGTAACCGTTTGCAGTACGCTTGATCCGCCGTGAGATCCGTGTCCCGTCAGAGAAACTGACGGTAACCTCGGCTGCGTTTTTTGAGGAGCTGATATTGATGAGATCGGTCAGCCGTTCAGCACGGAGACCGCGTGCTGACGTGATGCCCAGCGCAAAAAGAATACTGTCGAGGATATTACTCTTCCCCGAACCATTCGGACCGGAAATGACTGTAAATCCTGTTTCTAAGGGGATCTTCGTCTTTCGTGCGAATGATTTGAAGTTATCGATCTCAAGCTGGGTGATATGCAAGGATCGTACTCCTGTGCGATCTCACACTATTTCTTGCGGCGAATCGTTCTGGCAGTCGTATCATCATCGTCCTTCTCATTCTTGCTGATGACCGCACCACTCTTTGGATCAACTTCAGGAGCTTCGTAGATTCTACTTTCAATCTTCCCTTTCTTCATTTGTGTTACAGGTGCATACCCACTGCTTGCCACAATATAATCGTTCTTCACTCTCTTCTCCGGCTTCAGGGTGCCATCCGGCTGCATGATCAGTTCCATGTCGGATGTGTCAACAGGCGGTTCGGCCTCTGGTGCAGGAGATTCCGACGGACGGCCCGCGGCTTTTTGCTCCCGTGCTTGTTTTCCCTCATCCTCGGTGAAGAAGCGCGGTCGGTGACGGCCTGTCTTCTGGCCGGATGCCACTCCGGGGATATCGGTATCATGCTCTTCAAGAGTCCGGGCAATTTTTCTTGTGACAGATTTGAGATCCAGGGTCTCATCCATCAGTCCTTTCAGCATCGCCTCGAGTTCACGGACCCTCCGCTCAAGTGCAAGTATCCTCTCGTCCTGTTCATTCGGCCCATCCTGGCCCGGCTCCTTCTCGCGCTTCACCTCATCCATCTCCCGTTCCTTTTCCTCTAGCTCATGTTCAAGAAACTTCATCCGTGCATCCATTTTTGCCCTCTATTCCTCATTTGTTAGATCTGGCTCCCTGATGATAATGGTTTTCCCTCGTGGCATACAAGAAAGGATATTACCTTTTTACCGCCATTTCTATAAATATGTCATTTCTTGAACGCGACGATCCAGACGTCGCCGGTATTATTGAACGAGAACGGCAGAGGCAGGTCTTTGGCCTTGAGTTGATTGCATCTGAGAATGTTGCAAGCCGGGCTGTGATGGAAGCCACCGGATCAATCATGTGCAATAAATATGCCGAGGGATATCCAGGCAAGCGATATTATGGAGGATGCGAATTCCATGACGAAGTTGAAAACCTGGCACGAGAGCGGCTCTGCAGACTCTTCTCTGCAGAACATGGGAATGTTCAGCCCCATTCCGGAAGCCAGGCAAACCAGGCAGTATATTTTGCAACAATCCAGCCTGGTGATGTGATTATGAGCCAGAGCCTCACCCAGGGAGGGCATCTCTCACATGGATCTCCGGTAAACATCAGCGGAAAACTCTACCAGGTACACAGCTACGGAGTCGATTATGAGACTGAGACCCTTGATTATGGAGCAATTGCCGAGCTGGCGCGGCAGGTAAAACCAAAGATGATCGTCTGCGGTGCATCCGCCTACCCGCGGGAGATAGATTTTGCGGCATTTGGTGAGATCGCAGAAGAGGTTGGAGCAGTCTGTATGGCAGATATCGCACACATTGCCGGGCTTGTCGCAGCAGAAGTTCACAACTCGCCAATTGACGTCTGTGACTATACAACAACAACCACTCATAAAACGCTCCGGGGTCCACGCGGCGGCGCAATTCTCTGCAGAAAAGAAGACGGCCCGGCAATTGACCGATCCGTCTTCCCGGGACTGCAGGGAGGGCCACTGATGCATATCATTGCAGCAAAAGCGGTCTGCCTGAAAGAAGCGCTAGAACCATCATTCCGCGAATATGCAAAACAGATCGTCAAAAATGCAGCTGTCCTGGCAGAAACCCTGGCAGACAATAACCTTCGAATATGCTCGGGAGGGACCGACAACCACCTCGTTCTCCTCGACCTCTCAGACCATGGAATCACTGGAATTGAAGCAGAAGACGCGCTTGGCATGGCCGGGATCACAGTAAATAAAAATACGATACCCCGCGAGAAGCGGAGCCCCTTTGTCACCTCGGGTCTGCGGGTCGGCACACCTACCGTTACGTCACGCGGCATGAAAGAAGACGAGATGAAGCTGATCGGCGACTGGATCGGAAAAGTGCTCAATAACATCAAGAACACATCAGTCGCACAATCTGTCAGGGAGGAGGTCATCGAGCTCGCTGGCAGATATCCACTCTACCCTGATGCATCATGATCCTTGATGGCAAAAAGACCTCGGAAAAGCGACTTGAGATCCTGCGGGAGAAGATTGAGGATTCAGGACTCTATCCCCGGCTGGCAACGATCCTGGTTGGATCTGATCCGGCAAGTGAACTGTATATCCGGATGAAGCACAAGGCATGTGAACGGGTCGGGATCGGATCTATCAACATTGATCTTCCTGATGATGCCGGGACACGGGATGTACTTGATGCAGTACATATGCTGAATGGAGACGGCCAGATCAGCGGTATCCTGGTTCAGCTCCCGCTCCCGGAACAGGTCGACACCCATGCCGTTGTCGAAGCAGTCGACCCGACAAAGGATGTCGATGGATTCCACCCGATAAACCTCGGGCGACTGTTTTCAGGGGCCCCGGTCTTTGCCCCCTGTACCCCGCTTGGCGTGATGAATCTCCTTTCAGAATATGACATCGATCCGGCCGGAAAGAATGCGGTTGTCATCGGGCGCAGCATTGAGGTCGGCCGACCGATGGCTGCCCTCCTGACAAACGCCGATGCCACNGTCACCCTCGCTCATTCAAAGACCATTGATCTCCATTCGATCACCTCATCTGCTGAAATCCTGGTATCCGCAGTCGGCCGCCCACGGTTTCTCACATCCGAATATGTCGGATGGGGCACTGTTGTCATCGATATCGGGACAAATTACGATGAAGATGGGAACCTCTGTGGTGATGTCGATTTTGCGATGATCGAGCCGAAGGCACTGGCGATTACCCCGGTCCCGGGTGGCGTTGGACCCATGACGATCGCCACATTGATGGAGAACACCTTTGCCGCGGAAACATTGAGGGTATGCGGGCCGTTAGGATAGGAGATATTGGGGTCGGGGGGGATAATCCGGTCCGGCTGATGGGTGTCATCAATAACAGCCCTGAATCTTTTTTTAAAGGATCATTTGTCCCTCCCGGTAGCGTGCTGGATGCTGCCAGCCGGATGATTGACGCTGGAGCCGAGATCATCGATGTCGGTGCACGGAGCACGGCTCCGGGGAGCATGCAGATACCGGTTTCAGAGGAGTGCGAGCGGCTGAAGCAGACGCTTGAAGAGCTGGTGGGATCCGGGATCCCGGTCTCTGTTGATACCATGCATCCAGATGCACTCTCCGTTGCCCTCAGGTACGATATCGATGCAATTAACGATATCCACGGCCTTTCAGATCCGCACTATGCCGACATTGCAGCAGATTCCGGACTTCCTGTCATTACAATGGCAGCGGTGGAAAAACCCGGGGATGCAAGCGGTACAGTCGAGACGCTCGCTGCTCTCGCCCTCGTCCTTGACCGGGCCGTTCGACACGGAATTGATGAGCTTATCCTGGACCCGGGTATTGGCCGATGGGTTCAGACCAGGAGTGTTCAGGATGACTGGGATCTCTGCGGCCGTTTCTCCGAGTTCTCGATCTTTGAAAGACCACTTCTCTGTGCAATCTCCCGGAAGAGCTTTATCGGGGACCTCCTTGGAAAACCTGCAGAAGAGAGGCTTGCTGGAAGCCTCGCGGTTACTGCACTCCTGATAGCAGCAGGTGCGGACATGATCAGGACCCATGACATCCCGGAAACAAAGGATGTGATCACCGTTTCAGCTGAGCTGCTTCAGAGGAGGGCGTGAAATATGTCCCTCTCACTGTTCGCATGCAAAACCGGGCTCATCAGGCCCGGCACCGATATCACTGATCTGATCATCCGTTCAGTACCAAAGAGCGAAGCAGGCGAACTCATGGACGGCGATTGTATCGTGATCGCAGAATCTGCACTTGCAACCGCAGAAGGGCAGGTGGTCTGCCTGGCAGATATCACCCCATCAGATCGGGCGGTGCAGTATGCAGAACGCTACAGCATGGATCCGCGGATTGCAGAAGTGGTCATCTCTGAATCTGATGAGATCATTGGTGGTATACCCGGATTTCTTCTCTGCATCAAGGATAAAACACTCCTCCCAAACGCGGGAGTGGATGGATCAAACGCACCTGATGGAACCATCATACCGCTGCCAGAAGACCCTGACGCATCGGCTTCTCAAATCCGCCAGGAAATCCATGATCGAACCGGAAAACGGGTTGCGGTACTGATCATCGATTCGCGGACGAGTGCAATGCGGCTTGGGGTCTCTGGTGTTGCCATCGGGTGCTCAGGCATGGATGCGGTGAGCGACTGCCGGGGACAGCGGGATCTCTTCGGCAGAACCCTTGAAGTAACCAGGCGTGCGATCGGGGACTGTATCGCATCTGCGGCTGAACTCCTGATGGGAGAGGCAGACGAAGGTATACCGGTTGTGATCGTACGTGGCCTCACCGTCTTGATCGGAGAGGGAGAAGGCATAGAGTCGATAGCACCTGATGAATGCCTCTTTATGGGTGCGATGAAGAAGAGAGGCTAGGAAATCTGCCCATCCCCTCTTGTAACACCGACCCGCCCTTTCTCTTCTGCAACAGAAAATCCAAGCGACTCAAGAAATGCCCTGCTCTTCCCCTGCCCATGGATTAACACCTCGGCAAGATCTTCTTTCTCATCAATATCGGTTGAGAGCCTGAACGAGTCGATCACCTGAATTGAGAACCCACACTCCTCCCCCATCACGAGGTGCTTTCTGAAACTGGACCCATAGTATCGTGCCCGAAAGCATCCTGGTTGTTTCAGAAAGATCACATTTGTACCACCGCCGCGGCCAGGGACAATTGCCATATCTGCTTCTGTCCCAAGCACCGCCCGGAGAGCACTATCGTTTACCAGCGGGAGATCGGCCATGATGATCAGAGCCGGACAGTGAAACTGCGGGATCGCCCAGTTAATTGCTTCGTTGAGACCTTCTTTCCGTACAGCAACACGCGCACCCGGACAGGAATACGGGGACGTGGTGAGAAGGGTTGCAGAACAACCGGTCCGGTTCACGGCCGCGATGACATCCTCAAGCATTGCGCCGGCAAACGCTTCACGTTCCTCCTGGCTCATCACACAGGAGAGCCGCGTTTTCGGGTTCTGCGGCTTGAAGGGGATCAGGGCATGGAAGTACATCAGTATGGGATGCGCGATTGACCGATTAATAAGGATCGATTCGTTGTATTATTCCCATGTATGGAGATACCCTTTCGGCGGGAGAGGGAATCCACCCGATAGAATGGTTTTCTCTTCTGTTACCACCCCGATTACGGTTGCATCCACCCCTGCAACCGGGAAGCAATCAGGTGGTATGGTGGCCAGGAGTTCAAAGTCGCCGCCGCCAAAGAGGAAGAGTTCCTCTGCTTTTACCCTCTGGATGCCGGTGATGAGCGGGAATAGATCCGGGTCAAGAGAAAAACCCACACCAGACGCTCTTCCAAGATCGGACAGAGAGAGGGCGATCCCGTCTGAGAGATCAATCATCGCAGAGGCACCCCCTTCAGAAAACGCAATCCCTTCAGGTACCCGCGGGACCGGGGTCACCAGATGCTTCCAGAACCGGGGGTCTCCCCGCAACCCTGCTTCTGCCCGGCCCGGCATACCGGTAATGCAGACCAGATCTCCTGGAACCGCCCCTGATCTCCTGAGGATCCGGTCTTTCCCCACAAACCCAATCCCGGTTGTAACAATGGTCAGTTCGGTGTGATGATCAATATCTCCTCCAGCCAGACGTGCCCCAACAGATCTGCAGCAGGCAACGGCACCCCTGGTGATTTCGACAAGACGATCTGGCCTGTCCAGGCCAACAGCGATCAGGAGATCCGCCGGATATGCCCCCATCGAGGCTATATCTGAAAGAGTCACGGCTGCCGACATCCAGCCGATCTCATAATCGGTTATGGGAGCGGGAAAATCGGTTGTCTCATGGAGCATATCAGTCGACGCCACCAGAAACTGATCTCCAATATCACGAACAGAGCAGTCGTCACTGGTCTCTGTATCCACAAGGATGCCCCGGATCAGATCCAGCATCGCACGGTCATCCACCTTTTCTCACCTCCCGCTCCCGCATCGATCGGTAGTTGCGGAAGAGGTCCTCGATCGATTCTGCCTTCTTCTCCCATTCATACTGATCCTGTTCATCACGCCACCGCGCATGCTTCTCTTCAAGAGCACCCTGCAGGCAGGCTCCAATAGACCCCCGGAGACGCACCCCAAGCCCCTCTGCGGGAAGAAGAGGGATACGTGCCTCACGGAATGCCGAAACGAGATCAGGAGTGCGGTATGACTCGTCTGGAACAATCACACCAGCGATCGTGAGGTCTGCCAGTTCCCGAACCGCGTTCATCCCCCAACCATCGGTTCTCCTGAGATATATCCAGTCGCCATCGCCTGCACCCATTTCCGAACTGAGCCTCCTGATTGCATCACGTGTTAAGGCATCGAGCACCTTCAGGGGGACAAGGTCTTCATCATGTTTCAGATCGGCATACGTCTTCAGTCGTTCAAGCTGTTTTTTCAGAGCTTTATTCCGCCGCTCTTCTCTTCTCAGATGCCGTTTCTGGTTGGCGATGATCCCCTCGAGCCTGGAGACCTCTTTTTCTTTCCGTATCTTTTCTTTCTTCTTTGACCGTTCATCCTGTATGAGGCGTCGCATTCGGGATATTTCCCGATCCTTTTCCTGCACCTCCGTATACAATTCTGAGACAAGCGTTCGAAGCTTTCTGATCATCTCCTCCTGTTCGCGGGGGCGTTGGGCTTTCTTTAATACGGCATCTTCTGGTGCCTCTTCAGGTTCACGGTCCTCTTCTGGCAGGTCTATCTGTGAGATGTCGCTTAATGCCTGTTCAAGAGACCTGCCCCTGACCACTCGGGCACGGATCTCGTCGAGGGCGACACCCGGTGGGACTCGTTTTGAAAGGCTGGCAAACTTGTTCTTATAATGCCGGTAGGCAACCATTGCCGCGGCATATGCATCCCGTTCATGATCGTTATTGTACCTGATCCCATTGGCGAGTTCGTACTTTTCCGGGACCGCGAGATCGTTTTTCGGGATGAACGGAACTGCATTAAAGGACCTTCGGATCTTCTCAACGGTGCCGGGCATCTCTTTTTTATCAGATGCGATAATGAGCGGGCGGCCGTATGCTGTGATGTTGGCAATAGCATCTGAGATTGAGGTGACACGCGAGCTTGAAAGGTGAACCAGTTCCCCATCCAGGTCAAGCAGTGCAATTGCCATCGTTGTGCCGGGATCGATCCCGACGATGAGGTAACGCGGTTTTTGTGTCTGTGGGACAAATTGTATCCGGTCAAGCCGCTGCTGTGTGACGGTGACCTGGACATCGGTTCCACGGTGGTTTCTGATCGGCAGAGCCGATCTGGGTGCATTCACATAAAAAATGACACGCGAATTGCCACCATATGCCCTGAACTCTTTTTTGTCATATTGCAGGCCAGAATCGACCAGGATCATCTCGATCTCGCGGCCACGCGCCCTGACGGCACCGTGAATCTTCCGGGTGTACCGGTTCTGGCTCCATCCACCTTTTCCAGGAGACCGTCTCCGGGATACGGTGATCAGACAGGAGTCGGCAAATGCCACGACCCTGCACCCTGCCCCGAGTGCTGCAACCCGTGCAGAGGTCCGGGCCTCGGCAAAGGGATCAAAGCGGTTGAAGGTGAGATTATACCGGCCAGCAACCTGTGCCAGGCTATAACGTTGATCCCCTCCGCCAGTCACGCAGACAAGATCGGTTTTGGGCGGGAGCGACTGGAGAAAAGAGTAGAGTTCTTTTGTATCGGCTGCCACCTCCTGGAGGCTGTCGACTGCCAGGATCTCCGGCTCTTCAGACCCAAGGAGACGGAGAAGGCGGAAAAGCGAGACCTCGGTCTCAGAGATGATTTCATCGTCAACGATCCGGCAGAGGGCAAAAGAGGGGCGTTTTGTCTGGGACCTGACCGATCCCCTGACAATATCGATACCGTAGACACGCATGGCAATCACCCTAGAACAACAGAGAGAGCGTCCTGAAGGGTGAGGGACATACGGTACTTTCTGTTAAAGAATGAGACGATAGTCCCGAGATCGCGCCCGAGCAGTTCATCGGCATTGGGATGGGAGAGCTCGACCCATTGGGGCCAGTCGATGATCCAGCAGTGGTCTTCATTTACCATCACATTGTATTCGGAGAGATCAGCATGGATAATCCCAAGCCGATAGGTCTTTCTCACCTCCTCGATCAGCTCTTCGTATACCGTATTGGGATCGTCTACTGTGCACTGGTTCAGGTTCACCCCGGGGACATGCGACATCGCTACGGTATGGCGGCTCCGGTCTATCGGGACCGGGACCCGCACCCTTCCGGTGAGGCGGCGGAGTGCATCATATTCAGATTCAGCAGAGAGCGCTGATGCCATGACCCAGGGGCAATGGCCTGCTGCAGGCATATACTCCCGTTTCACCCGGACCGACTGGAACGACTGCTGGCCGACACGATGGAACTTGAGCACGATCACGCCAAGCCCGAGCGCTTCATAGACTTCTGATTCTTTCCCAACTCCGATGAGCGTTCCAAGTGCCGATACCGTGCCGCGGCCTGAGAGGGTATGAAGCGCCAGGCAGTCATATCCGGTAAAGAGGAGGGCATAGCCCTGGTAGGGAACTTTTTCGTATCTGATCAGGTCCTTTTGCATCAGGTTGCCGAGACGGTATTCAAGTTCCTTCTTTGAGAGCCGGGTTGACTGGCGGATATCGTCAAAGGGGACCCAGGCGTACCGTTTCATCAGCCGTTCGATCGCATACAGGACCGAGTATTCGTATTTATGAAGATCACGCAGTATGTCAGCCGAAAGTGGCATTGTATGTACTCTTCGGAAAGGGAAGAGAAAAAGTACAGGATCAGGGGGGTTATCTCATGCGATCCCCTGCATACTGCCAGAGGGGGCTTCTGCACTATGGTTGGTCTCATCAGTGCAGCAGAGGATGACAGGCGCCTGCCGGGAGTATGCACGCATCCCGGTACCCTGCAGCAGTTTGGTTTATGCTCCATATCCAGCCACAGTTTACGTCATGCCAGGAAACCGGATCATGGGCTCCCATTCCCGCTGTCATGGGTGTTGTGCTGGTTCCATATGAGATAACCGGGAGAGGAGATTGCGAGCACTTTACTGAAATAGAGCGTATCCGGATCAACAGAAATAATGCGGCCCCACGATTCTGGAGGACTCCATAGTGTCCGAGAGGTTCATCATGACCAATGACCGATATCCATGCATGCCGAAGCGGTGCAGTAAATGCAAAAGAGAAGCGGTTGTCTCCCAGCCGTACTCCGGCCTTGATCTCTGCCCAAAACATTTTGCCATTGACCTTGAGAGGAAAGTCAAGCGGGAGATCCGGCGGCACCGCTGGCTCTCGGAGGAGAAGAGGATCGGGGTTGCCGTGAGCGGGAGTGCCTGCTCCTGCACCCTCCTCCATCTTCTTGCCGCTATCACCCGGGAGAGAAGGGATATCACACTGTTCTGCCTCCACGTCAATGATGGAACCATGGACAAGAGTTCTCTTGTAAAAGAGATCGCTGAGATCGAAGGTGTTGGGCTGGTTATGGGCTGGGCCGGAACGCAGCCAGAAACCAGACAGACAGAGGATATAACAGGCGAGCAGCTGAATAGATGGCGAAGAAACCATATACGCAACTGCCTTATCCGGATGGCAGAACGCGAAAAGATCACGATGGTTGCACTGGGATCGACCCTCGATGATGAAGCAGAATCTATTCTGGCAGGATTTCTCTCCGGTGAGATATCCTGCATACTTGAACCGGACGGCCTCCAAACCATTGGCTCTCAATATCAGGTTTCCTGGATCCGGCCACTGAGGATGGTCCCGCGTGATGAAGGGAACCTCTATGCTGAACAGACGTATCCGGGAACCAGGTTTCCCAGAAGCCATTATGGTGACGCATCCCGCACCGGCCTGGCTGCCCATCCAGAAAGCAGTGGTGACAGCAGAAGAGAGAGGTGCCAGGATCATGATCGAAATGCAATGATCCAGAAGATCCTCTCTGACTATACCTCCCGCCACCCTTCCGCCCTCTATTCGATCGTAAACCTGGGAGAGGCGATCAGGTCAGCATATGAGCACACGGACCAGTACAGGGAAAATTAAGATACTGCATTGCCGTCAAGAGAAGGCAAACAATAACATGCATCAGGGAGAAACGTTTGCCAGAATGCAGTGCGATATCTATTGCGAGAGGGAGCGGATTGAAAACCTCATCAGGCAGACCATCTGGTCTGCCGGCGCAGAGGGCATCGTTGTCGGTGTGTCCGGTGGGATCGATTCTGCAGTTGCTCTCGCACTTTCATGTGGAGCAGTTGGAAAAGAGAGAGTATCTGCTTTTTTTCTTCCGGGAGAGACAACGCCCCCGGGAGACGAAGAGGATGTCCATCTCCTCTGCACCCGGTTTGGGCTCAGGCCATCGACCATTCCTATCACCGGAATCATACAGGCGTACCGCTCAACTGAAGGTTTTGTTGAAGATCCGCAGGCAACCGGCAACCTGATGGCCCGGACCAGGATGGTGCTGCTGTACTACCATGCAAACATGAAGAACTACCTGGTCATGGGCACCTCAAACCGGACCGAGTATCTGATAGGGTACTGCACAAAATGGGGCGATAATGCTGCAGATATCCAGCCGCTCCTCCACCTCTATAAAAACCAGGTCTGTCTCCTTGCTGACATCCTCTCCATTCCCGAGTCTATACAAAGAAAAAAACCTTCTGCAGGCCTCTGGAGAGATCAAACCGATGAAGAGGAGATCGGGATGTCATATACTGAACTTGATTCTGCACTGAGCGCACTTGAAGAAAACGACTGGAAAGCAGAAACCGATCTCGAAGAGCGGGTCCTCTCAATGGTGAGAAAAAGCGCACATAAACGGATTGCCCCACCTAATCTCGCAGGACTGTATCCCAGATCTCCATGAACCGTTCAGGCCGGTTCATTACATCTGCGATCAGCGGGTCGCCAATGAGATCATACAGCGGCTGTTCGCGCACGATTCCAATGCCCGGGTGATCTGCTGCCTCCAGGATCCGGAGATCCGCCACCCGTGTATACAGGGGGTTTTTCTGGAAGAGGCCGTCATCCATCTCGTAATATGCAGCACCCCGGTATGCTTCGAAGAAGGCATATTCGCTTTCGAATGTACTGGATACAATATTTGCCATCACCAGCGGATCAGATCCCGGGTTGATTGTCACATGTCCAAAACCAGGGGGGATCAGTACTTTGTCCCCTGATGATGCCGGGTGGAGGACAACGTCTGTTAAGTCCATTGCCTGGAGGAGAAAATGGCCTCTCCCGGAGAGCACCTCATAGACCTCGGGATAGGGTACGCCGGCCGGGTTCTCTGGATGATGATGTCCTTTGGTTTTGATAAACTCACCACAGACAGATCCTGCAGTGATCATGGTGATATCATAGCGGATACAGGCTTGCTGAAGAACTGCCCGGTCTTTATCTGTCCTGGCCAGGTCGCGGTACATGTAATACAAAGGACCGGTGGCCTCACAGCGGGGATATGCAAGAACCCCGCGCATGTCATCTACCGTCCTGATCTCTGGATCAGGCAGGGTGCCATTCCAGATGTCCATAAATATCACTTTTGTTGTATTGCTATATAATATCCGGCATCGGGCAAAATCGACTGATATTACGAAGAANTCAGAAGTCCGTGATGGGATCCATCAGGTTGCAATCCATCACACCTTTTATTGCAAGGGTCGTGACCGGACGGCCTTCTTCTTTCATTGCGGCAAAGGGGTTTGTTCCCCCGACAGCTGCCACCCCGAGGTACTGGGAGCTGACTGAAACACCGAGAAGGGGAGTGTTTGGCATCCCGACATCCAGTATCCCGGAAAAATGGCTCCCAACACATTCATCAAGAAGTTCTCCAAGCCGTGATTCTGCCTCCATATGACATTCCCTGATATTGCCCAGGATGGTGCCGCTCCCCTCCCGCATCACACGCATGACAGAAGTGAGATCCTGGGCGGCCAGTACCTGGAGGGGATCAAAGGTTGTTGCGTCATAGAGGATAATATGGGTAAATCTGCGTGGATGATTGGCTTCGACTTCGATGACACCACCGCCGATAGGGTTTGTGGCTATCCCGCGCCTGAGCATGATGCCGTCAAGGGTGATGCTGCAGATGGTGCAGATGCCAATCTTCTCTTCAGGGATAATAAGTTCGTCAATAGACTCGCCAGATTTGAGAAACCGGACCATATTTCCAACCATAATCCCTGCAGAAGATACAGTTTTGAGGGTTTTTATGGCATATTCTTCCTCTTCCTCCGGAATAAGGAAGAGATTGTATACAACGGTCCCCTCGTTCTCAGGCGGGTTGTAGGTTACCTGCATGGAATATTCGACGATCTGGTTATGGATAAATTTGAGAGGAGGATCCATACCATACCTTCTGGAGCCTTCCGAATAAAACCCCTTCGTATTACCAACAAGAATCGAAATGTTGTTCTATTCAAGGACACCTGTATGGGTATGGATAATTCAATTAGGAGACGTGCCATCCGTGAGATCCGTATGATCCTCGAAACGGCAGGGTACGATGTCGAAGAAGAGGGTGATCCCTTCGATCTCTCCGCGCTTTTAGGCAAAGAGTGCATTCTTGCCCTGTGCACAGATGATCCCGATCTTGCCCGGCACTTTGATCAAAAGCCTTTCATCCTGGAGGAGGAAGGAGAGAAAATACGATGTAAAAAACTCATTCTGACCCAAAACAGATCGATATCACCTGATGAGGGAATACTCTGGAACCTTGCTGATCTTGGAAGATATGCAGGTGAAGCTTCGGTTGCCCGGATTACAGGGGAGCGGTATTCAATCCAGTGGACACAACCAGGAAAACAAGAGCAAAACCAGGTACGACAGAAACCAATACCCGGGCATATCTCCTGTCTTCCCGTTCATATAAGCAAAAAGGATGCCATCAGCATCTCCGGGGAGAAAGGGGAGGCGCGTCTCAGGTTAATTCCGCACTGGGCATACCGGTATACCTGCGCGGGCCATGCATCATATAAGGGAAAACATATCAACTTTGATGCTGCCCGGACAGGCGCGATTAGTGCCATCAATGGTCTTCCCCAGGATATTGATCCGGATGAAGCAACAGAGAGCGAGATCCTGCCAGATGCTGAACTTGTCAGGCCGTCGATCGCTGCAAAAGAGGCAGAAGAGATGATTATTACATCTATCATCAGTTCCCTCGCCAAGAGGGTCAGGATCAAGACTGAGAGCGGAGATGCAATCTTTTCTGAAGAGAAGACATTCAAGCCGTCCCGCGAACAGATAGAACGGACAATCTGGCTGCTGTATGTCCCGGTCTGGCAGGTCCGTGGGAGGCATATCGTCGAGGTGAATGCAACAACCGGAGAAATCCTTTCTGAGCCGATGGACGAAGGGGTCGAACTCCTGTAGGATGGATATACTATGATGCTGGTGCTTGGAGGCGGGCCCGCCGGACGGNTGGCGTCAATCAGGGCTGCAGATGCCGGGGAACAGGTGGTTTTGATTGAAAAGAGGAGTCTTGGAGGGCAGTGTCTTCATGATGGCTGCATGCAGGTCTGCGGCTTCAATGATATTGCCCGGATGATCCAGTCGGCACGGGTTGCAGAGCGATCCGGTGCCACCCATGGTGTACCTGAAGTTGATTTTNCCGGTATGCTTGCCGGAGTTGCTGCGATTCAGATGGATATTGCCGCCATCCTTGAACAGGAGACCAGGAGTGCGGGTGTAGAGATCATCTATGGCGCAGAAGGCAGAATTGAAGATGGGGAGGCAATCGTCGGCGGGAATGCCATGAATGCTGATACCATCATCATTGCAACCGGTTCAAGGCCGCATATTCCTGATATACCCGGAATAGGGCTTCCCGGCATCTTCACACCCCACACCCTCAGAAATATGCAGAATCTTCCAGAGAGGATCGGTATTATCGGAGGTGGTATTATGGCTGCGGAATTTGCCTATATCTTCTCATCCCTCGGATCAGAGACCCATATCTTCAGCAGAAGCGATTTCCTCCACCAGATCCCACACCGCCTGGCAAAGGAGGCGCGACGGGACCTTGGGTCTGTTACCATCCATGAGCATTCGGGGGTGTCTGAAATCATTGGCAGGGACAGGGTGACCGGAATATGCGCAGACGGAGCCACAATTGATCTCGACTGCGTCCTGATCGCAGCAGGCCTCATCCCAAACAGCGGCATGGTCACAGGGGTCGAAAAAGGATACAATGGCACAATCCTTGTAAATAACCGGTTTGAAACGAGTGTCCCGGGCATCTTTGCCTGCGGAGATGTCATCGGAGAACCCTGCCTTACCCCGGTCGCGCGGCTACAGGGTATCGCAGCGGCCGATGCGGCCCTTGGTCGTGATGTTTCTGTTGATCTCGCCTGCCTCCCCCGTTCAATGAGCCTTGGATACGAGTATACATGGTGTGATGAGTGCGAAGAGGACGGGGTCACGCTCACCATGCCCGGGCCGGCCGGACCCGGCACCTTCTGGTCGGTTGCGGACCGGAGGACCGGCATTTCGTCTCTTACCGTAAACGGTGATTCCGGACGTATCCTTGAGTTTGCCCAGGCATCACCTGCAGCAGGCGTGATGGGAATGTACATGGGCTACCTGGCAAAGAAGGGCGAGAGCATCCACAACATGGCCTCGATCTTTGAGGTGCACCCGACGTCAGACGGGATGTATACAGCCATCAAATATACCGATGCCCGCCTTTCAAAACATAAAACCACGATATCTTCTCAGGACCGGTAGGACTCAAGCTTCTTTGGAAGGACAAGGGATGCATAGAGCCGTTCAAAATAGCGGTCCGTCATGCCTGCGATAAAGTCCCGAACTGCCCCGGCAGGAGTGATGGAATGCCGGTACGTTGAAGAGAGCCAGGGTGCATCAAGATAGTCGGTATATATTTTCGAATCGGCTCTCTCTTTTTCCAGGTCTTTTTTAAGTGCCGAAAAGACGGCATCAAACATTCTGCTGATGATTTCATCCTGTCCACGGGTCTTTTGATGGTTGTAGATATGGGTGTAGTTGAAGTGTTTCAGATTGATTAATGCAGATCCGATCTCATCTGAAAAACCGATTCTGCAGTCGCCATCTGTTTGGCTTGATGCCATCAGGTCAAGGGTGAGCCGGTTGATGATCTCCCCCTCATCATCTCCAAGGACAGACCTGATCTCTTCAGGTACATCCTGAAAGCCACTGATCAACCCGACCTCAGATGCATCCCGGAGATCCCGGGCTATATAGGCGATGGTATCGGAGAACCGGACAACACACCCTTCAGGAGTTGAAGGGACCTCTTCNCTCCCCCCGGCCGCCAGACTGCATTTCTCTTCAAATGCAGCAAAACCATCCTTCCGGGGCATAGGTTTTGGGGAGAGGGAGGTTGCATCTGATTCACCGTCATGGCAGAGAATACCATCCAGCACCTGGAGGGTGAGGTCGAGGCCTTCAATCTCATCAAGGAACCGGACACCCTGGATATTGTGTTTGAAGGTGCCTATCCCTTCATTCTCGCAGATGCGGGAGAGGCATTTCTCCCCGAAATGGCCAAAGGGGATATGGCCGATGTCATGGCCAAGTGCGATCGCCTCGATAAGGTCTTCGTTTAAACGGAGGGATCTCCCGATTGTTCTTGAAATCTTTGAGACAAGCTGGACATGAAGGACACGGTGGGTGATATGATCATTTTCTACAAGCGAGAAGACCTGTGTCTTGTCGATATAGCGTGCATATGCCCGGGAATGGAGGATGCGGTCAGCATCCCGGGAGTAGGGGGTCCTGATATCCTCACGCTTATTCCAGTGTTTCCGGATTGCATCGCCGCTCTTTGTTGCTGCACCCGAGTAGAGCGCCTCACGTTCGCGCAAATATGCTTTTGTTTCTGCCTGGAGGTCTGCCGGGATCATAGGTTACAGAAGAGATTGTCAGGAGGGATAATCAGAGTGACGGATTGAGATGAGGTGAGGGTTTTCGGTGTGGTCATCGATTGCAATCAGGGGAGAATGTGCGAGACATTCCTGGTGCGGGGCACCCGGGGTCATGGTTTCTTCCGTGCGTTTGCACGGACCGTGTCTGCTCCTTCTGCAGATACAACACGCAGCAGGTATGTACCGAAGCAGGGTTTGGTATAGGGTAAGATCACCGTGTCTTCGCCTTCAATGGCAAGTGCAATCGGCGGAACCCCGATCATTCGTTTATCAAAGAGCAGAAATCCAGGATCAACATAATAGATGTCGGTGAAGTGTTTTTCAATGTATGTGCGGCACTCTTTAAACGATGTATATTCCAGGATCACCTCATATCCCAGATTCTGAACACAGGTCATCTGTTCACCCCGTGGTTCATATAGAGAGTTAGATCAATCATCATCATCCAATCACCATGTTCACGGGCAGTCCGGACTTCGTCAACCATTCGATCATCCCTCATCTTGTCTGATCAGGAGAAGAACCATATCATTCTGAGGGTTTCCGTACCTGATATCACCTCGCCCATCCCATCGCCAGATCGAGTTTTCGCCTGATTTTTCCCGGGTTATGGACAGCGGGATCAACAACCAGTTCGCTCAAAGCCACGGGATCAGCTGCATGATGATCGGCGAAGATATCTGCGAGCTCGGCAGCCAGGGTATCTGCATCCCTGCCAAAGACACAGGCAACAACCCTTCCTGAGAGGAGGAACCTGATGGTGGATGCATAGGAGATCCCGGCGTCGCTATGCACAAAGACGATTGCAAGACCTGGTATGCGACCGCCCGATGAGAGCTCATCGATACACCGCTCAAGTTCCACCAGTTCCCGTATGTATACCTTCTTTGGATCGGACACCCGCAGCAGGTTCAGCACAGCCGGATTTCCTGTGATGGTGAGGCGCCACCCATCATCATTGAGCCGGTCTGCCGTGTACAGGGAAAGTGCCTGCTGGACCGGCACTTCCGGGCACCCAAGGACGATCAGCGCTTCTTCTGGTTTTTCTTCCCTCATACGCAACCTCGATACAGCACCCTGGCTGAGCATAACCGATGGAAATCTGTCCGGCGTGCTGGATGACATATCGTAGAACTGCCTTGGTTCTCATATCGGATAAACAATGCTGATCACGGGAGGGGGTAAACACGTATTGCCAGCCATCAACCGGTCAGAATAACTTACATGATCGGCTACAACAGGCTTCTCTAGCCTTCCGTCCTCTCAGATAGCATCCTGAGCGCCTCCCAGGCGGCATCCTGGACAGCGTCTTTTCTGTCTTCCAGCAGGGGCCGGATCAGCTCACATACAGAAGGATCCCCAATCTTTCCAAGCGCTTCTGCGGCTGCAGCACGCACCTCGGGCCGTTCATCATCAAGAAGGACACAGAGGGAAGGTATCGCACGGGGATCCATAATCTCGCCGAGTGCATGGGCAACCCCGCGGCGGACCCAGCGGTCGGCATCCTGGAGGCATCCGATGAGCGGCTCGACCGCGGCCGGATCCCGGAGGGCGCCAAGGGATCGGATCACCACATACACAACATCGTCTTCAGGATCCAAAAGAGACCTGATCAGGGCAGCCACTGCCCCCTGATGATGTATCTTTCCAAGTTCTGTTGCCGCCTTGACCCGGTAGGGAATGCTCACATGGTTCAGCTGTTCAATGAGGATGTCTATGTTTCTTCCCTCCCGCAGCACCTTCCGCTGCCGGACCTCCATCTCGTCTTCTTCTCGTAAATCCATCCGGATGCCCTCCTGCTGGNTGAAATGATTCTTCCGGGACAACCAGCGTGTGACCTGGTATCAAAATCCCTTCTTCCCCCCATATAACGTAAAGGTATGCCTTCAGGCGGCTACAGCCCCGAACAGGCGCATGATCACTATTCCGCCGGGTATATCGCACCGCTCTTACCGCCTGACTCTGAACCCATGCTACCGGATGGAGATCCCCGGACCTACCACAACCCCGGCAGGAACCCTTGTTTTAAGCTGATGGATGACCAATTTTATATACGACGATGAAGATTGTGCTTCCTGACAGAACAACCCATACACTTCCCCGGGATCCAGTTGTAATCAGCGATCTCCTCCACAGGTTTGGATGCAAACCGGCAGGCGTGATCGTGCTCAAAAATGGAGTTCTCGTGCCCGAAGATCTCATGGCAGAAGGAGATGATGAGATCAAAGTCATTGCCGTATCCCATGGCGGGTGAATGGACATGGCAGGATTGAATCCTTCACAGGAGACATCAGAAGATCTGAATGCGGATGGTGTGGGGGGTCCAGGAACAGAGAGGGTGGCAAAGAGAGCGGGGGTTTCGGAAACCTGTTTCTTCTGCGATCTCCCTCCTGTTGCATTGCTCCGTGATCCCGACCGCCGCCTCTGTGCCGACCATTATATCCGGGACTGTGAAGAGCGGGTCAGGACAGAGCTCTTTGGAGATGCGCAGGCTGGGCAGGGCAGCACAGGACGACTGGGACGTGCAGGTGCATCGGGCGGCCTCATTGCACCGGGAGATCGGATCGCTGTTGGCCTCTCAGGCGGAAAAGACAGTACGGCTCTTTTGATCCTCTTAACCGATATCCTCTCCTCCCGCCGGGATGTAAGCATTGCTGCAGTTACCGTCGACGAAGGTATCAGGGGCTACCGGGAGGAGACGATGCAGGCAGCAGCAGACCTTGTGCAGCGGCTGGGAGTCCCACACACCATTGTTTCGTTTGCTGATCTCTATGGAAGCGACCTTGATTCGCTCCTCGGGGGCCGTGAACGCCAGGCCTGCACCGTCTGCGGAGTGCTGAGGAGACGGGCACTCCTTGAGGGGGCACGGCGGGTGCAGGCAACAAAGATTGCTACCGGCCACAACCGTGATGACGAGGCACAGTCTGTCCTGATGAACCTCCTGAGGGGAGATCTTTTCCGGCTTGTAATGGACACCTCCTCGGGGTACCCGGACTGTTTCATCCCCAGGATCAAGCCGCTTGCGCCACTTTCAGAAAAAGAGATTGCGATCTACCTGATGCTCAGGGGCGCTTTTCTGGAACTGCCGGAGTGCCCGTATGCCCATACTGCACTCAGGGGTGAAGTCCGTGAGATTCTCCTTGCGCTTGAGTCATGTTTTCCAGGCACCACCGGGAACCTGATCCGATCACAGAAGATGATCCGTGAAAGTATCCCGGTGGGAACAATACCAGGTACTGATTGGAAGCAGCCAGGTGATGATGGGGGTGCCATCTGCCGGATCTGCGGGGAGATAACAACCGGAAGTATCTGCTCTGTCTGCCGGGTGCTCGGGAAAGACAGAAACGATCACAATTCCGGAGTGCATTCAGGTTGAAAGCCAATAGCCTGTAAGGTGAGTGTGATAGCATATGCCTATTCCGAGACAGGGCAGGGCGAAGGACATTTCTTATACAAACTGCAATATTCCTCCATGCAACCCGGTCCAGGGGCCATGAAAGCCGAAGAGGCGGAGAACACCCTCAGGAGCCGGACCGGGGGAGGCCTGGCAGCAACCCTCATGAGCATACCAGTGAAGAGCCCACAGGAGCCGAGATGAAGATCGCCTATGTCTATGATGCCGTCTACCCGTATGTCCGTGGCGGAGTGGAGAAGCGTATCCATGAGATAGCCACCAGGCTTGCCGCACGTGGCCATGAGATCCATATCTATGGGATGCACTGGTGGGACGGGGCGGAGACTGTTGTGCGGGACGACGGGGTGACGCTCCATGGCGTCTGCGCGCCTTCGCCCCTGTATGCGAATGGCAGGCGGAGGATTCCTCCGGCACTCCGTTTTGCCGGATCGGTGCTCCGGCCGCTTCAGAGGACTGCTGCTGATGCTGATATCATCGACTGCCAGAACTTTCCGTACTTTTCCTGTTTTTCAGCGAAGGCTGCATCACTGGCAACAGGGGTCCCACTTGCCATCACCTGGGCTGAGGTCTGGGGCAGGTATTGGTACAGCTATCTGGGGGTGCGGGGTGTTCTGGGGAAAGGAACCGAGCATCTTGCAACCCACCTTACCCCCCATACAATTGCGATCTCCCACGCAACGGCCCGTTCACTTGAAGAATTCGGGATCACAAAACCGGTCCCGGTCATCCCTATAGGGATCGATACCGAACAGATTGCCCACATCGGCCCATCGGCTCAAAACACAGACATCATCTTTGCAGGACGCCTGATCAAAGAGAAGAACGTCGACATCCTGCTCCAGGCAATTGCCATCATCTGTGAAGAGATCCCTGATATCCGTGCCACCATCATCGGCGATGGGCCCGAGCGGGAGACGCTCGAAACAAAAGCCCGGAAACTCGGGCTCGAAGCGACCGTCACCTTCACCGGCTTTCTGCCGGATGATGATGCCGTCATTGCCGCGATGAAAGCCGCCCGCGTCTTTGTCCTCCCCTCCACCCGCGAGGGCTTTGGGATTGTGGCGCTTGAGGCTATGGCCTGCGGACTGCCGGTGGTAACGATCGATCATCCGGGGAATGCTGCGCGGGAACTTGTTGATGACGGGAGAACAGGATATCGTACAGGCCTTCAGCCAGGGCTTCTGGCAGAGGGAATTACTGCCGCGCTTGCCAGCCGGGATACAATGCAGGATGCTCTCTTTCGGATTGCCCGGGAATATGAATGGGATGCCATTCTTGAGAAGCTCCTTTTCGTGTATGGTGAAGCAGGGAGGAGTAAACGGTGAAGATACCTTCATCAGCCCGGTACGATCTGATCTGATTGGAGGTGTTTTCGACCCGCTAATTCATTGCAGACGGATGTCGTCGAAAAGGTTTATCATGCTTCTTTTGATACATATAACTAAAAATTGCCTGATTTCAAGATATATTTCAGTAATAATCCAGTGGAGTTTGTATTTTCATGACATGGAACGGAAAAAATGTCCTTATAACAGGAATCAGCGGTTTTGCCGGGTCCTATCTCACGCGATATCTGATCGATGAAGGGGCACATATATACGGGTTGATCCGGCGCAGGGCGGACGGATCTATCCCGAAGAACATCAGGGAAAAAAATATCCAGAATTCTATCACCTTCCTTGAAGGAAACCTTGAGGACATATCAGGAATGGCCACCGCTCTTGATGCCTCAGAACCCGATGTGATCTTCCACCTTGCTGCTCAATCATTTGTGCCCCGGTCATTTACGCATCCAATTGAAACGGCCCAGATCAATTCGATTGGTACGAATAACCTTCTTGAAGCGGTCCGACTCAAGGACTATGATCCGACAATCATCTTTGCAGGATCTTCTGAAGAGTATGGACTGGTCTTTAGTTCAGTTGAACAATACAATCAAATGAAGGAGAGCTATGGGACTATATTCCCCGAACCCATTTCGATCCCGGAGGTTCCGATCAGCGAGACGAACCCGCTGCGGCCGATGTCACCCTATGCGGTGAGCAAGGTGTATGGCGATCACCTGATGCGCAACTATTATTATACGTATGGCACAAAGGCGATCGTTTCCCGTGCATTTAACCATGAAGGTGCCGGCCGTGGCATCATGTTCGTCACTTCCGTGATTACAAACCAGGTCGCACAACTCGCTGCGGGTGATAGGAAAGAGATCACGATCGGGAATGTGAACGCCTTCCGCGACTGGTCCCATGTGATGGATACCGTACAGGGATATTGTCTGCTGGCAGAGAAGGGGCTCCCCGGGGATGTCTACAACCAGGGCTCCATGCGGACGACCTCGGTGCTGAGCTATATCCTCCTCAGCCTTGAATCTGCAGGAATTCCCGTCGATACTATTGAAACTGTCAAAAATGGCAAGATAGTCGCCAATCCCACAGAGATGGATGAGTCCACGATCTTTGGTGTGCAGTTCGCAAAGACAGAGGTTGACCGGATGATGCTTGAAGGAGAGCTTGATTTTTCGCTCAGTGACAGCGGTATCACTGTCCATTCCGGCACACGCCGAATCCCGATTGTCTTTGATCCAGAGCGGTTCCGGCCTGCAGAGGTTCCAATACTCTTTTCCGATACAACAAAGATAGAAAAGCTCGGATTTGAGACCAGCTACAGTGTTCCGGATATCGTGGGGGACCAGCTGAACTATTACCTGGATGAGACGAAACGGGCATAAGGTTACATGGGGTATGAACCTGCAGTATCTATGAAAATAGCAATATTTCATGACTACTTTGGTGCCATCGGGGGCGGGGAACGTGTTGTCCTCACCCTTGCGGACATCCTCAATGCCGATATTATCACCACAGATACAGAGGCAGCAGGCAGGCTGTCTACGGATGTGACAGTCAGGAGTCTCGGAAGTACCGTAAAAATGCCTCCCCTGAAACAGATCTCCGCAACCAGATTATTTGCTTCGGCTGATTGTTCCAGGGATTATGATTTCTATATATTCACCGGAAACTGGAGCCATTATGCCGCCCGCTGCCACCATCCAAACCTCTGGTACTGTTACACTCCGGTGCGGCCATTCTATGATCTCTACGAAACATTCCTCTCCCGCCAGGGGTTTCTGGCGAGGCAGGCGTTTAGGGCATGGACCGGGATCCATCGTCGGCATGATCAGCGTTCGGTGCGAGAGGTGGACCAGATCATAACAATATCAGAGAATGTCAGGCAGAGGATTAAGCAGTACTATGGCCGCGATGCAACGATCATCTATCCCCCGGTCGATACCTCCCGGTACCGGTGTAAAGAGTACGGTGACTTCTGGCTCTCGGTAAACCGGCTCTACCCGGAGAAACGGATTGATCTCCAGATTGAAGCCTTCCGGTCAATGCCTGATGAACGGCTTATCATTGTCGGCGGGTATGCGGCAGGGGATCATGGGGGAAAGTATGCCGAGCATATTCGCCAGAACCTGCCTCCAAATGTTACGATCCTGGGGGAGGTCCCGGAAGACCAGCTCCTCGATCTCTATGCCCGGTGCCGGGGACTTGTGTGTACTGCGCTTGATGAAGACTTTGGGATGACCCCTGTTGAGGCGATGGCCTCAGGAAAACCGGTGGTTGCGGTAAATGAAGGGGGGTTTTGCGAGACGGTGACCGCAGAAACCGGAATGCTTGTGTCGGCCGATCCCGGTGCAGTTTCAGAGGCGGTGCGTATGGTTTCAGCAGATCCAAAAGCATACCGGGATGCCTGCATTACCCGGGCGAAGGATTTTGATATAGCACATTTTATTACAGCCATGCAAAAGACAGTTATCGAATTCCTTATGCTGAGAGAGGATACATCCCACTAAGAACAAACCCATGTCACTTTCAAGCCAGCTCCCATTGCTCTTAGAATTTGCCCGTCGTGATCTCTGGGAGAAGTACTCGGGGTCTTCACTTGGCGCGATCTGGTCGGTAATCTTTCCGCTGGTGACTGTCTTTATTTTCCTGATCATCTTTGCAAATATCATGGGTGTACGGCTGCCCGGCACAACAAATGTCTATAGTTATGGGATCTACCTGGTTGCCGGTATCATACCCTGGATGACATTCTCTTCGGTTGTGATGCGTTCATCCACGGTTTATTTAGACAAAAAACATATTATCTCCAAGATACACGTTGATCTGAACAGTTTTCCCCTGTATATCGCGATCTCCGAGTCGATGATCTTTGGAATCACCTTTGGAATCGTGTTTGCTTTCTTCTTTGTTATAGGATATGAGTTTTCCATGGTGCTCCTTATGATGCCGATTATTTTTATGGCTCAGCAGCTGCTTGCCTATGCGCTCGGCTCGATTCTTGGTATCCTGGTGATATTTCTCAGGGACCTGAGGGAAACGGTGAGCGTGGTCTTCCAGTTATGGTTCTGGCTGACCCCAATTGTCTATGTCGCAGAGATTCTTCCCACGACAGTCGAGAGAATTATGGTCTTCAATCCGGCGTTCTGGTTTGTCGACTCCTATCACCAGATCATCAGCTACGGGCAGCTGCCGGACCCGCTCTTCCTCGGGCTCCTCTTTGGATTTGGTTTTGTTCTGCTGCTCTTGAAACAATGGATGATGCAGAGGCTGGAGCGTGATATCCGTGATTTCATCTGAGGTGCCGGTATGATTACGGTGGAAGGTGTGTCAAAGCGGTTTAAGATCTACTCCTCTCCGGCAGACCGCCTTCGGGAGATCTTCTTCCGCCAACCATACCACCGGGAGTTCGATGCCCTCAAAAATATCTCATTTACCGTCGGGCCTGGGGAGACACTCGGGATCGTCGGTGAAAACGGTGCCGGGAAGTCAACCCTGCTGAAGATCCTCTCCGGCATCCTGATCCCGGATACCGGCAGCGTTTCTGTATCCGGCAAGGTGACCGGACTGCTTGAACTTGGAACCGGGTTCAATCCCGAGATATCCGGTCTTGAGAATATCTTCATGAATGGAATATTCCTCGGCATGAGCCGCGGGGAGATCGAGGCGAAGAAAGATACCATTATCGAGTTTGCCGAGCTCGGCGACTTCATCAACGAGCCGCTCAAGACGTATTCATCAGGGATGATGATGCGGCTTGGATTTGCTATTGCCATCCACGCCGATCCGGAATGTTTCCTCGTTGACGAGGCGCTCTCGGTCGGCGATGCCTACTTCCAGCAGAAATGCATGCGTGCGATCAAGGAATTCAAGGCGGGTGGTGGATCGATCGTGTTTGTGTCCCATGATCCAAATGCAATCAAGACCCTCTGTGATTATGCAATACTCCTTGAAAACGGGGAGATCGCCACGATCGGTAAGCCGAAGGAGGTTGTTGACTTTTATCATGGCATTATACTGAAAAAAAGTCACCAGGGGGATCTTGAAGTACAGGTTGACCAACGCGGTGGGCCGGGTTCGGACCTTCTTTCAAATGTCACAACAGGGGAGGTGGAGGTGATATCCCTTTCTGTTATAAACAGTGCTGGTGATGAAGTGGATGCGGTTGAGTCTGATGATACGATTGTAATCAGGATTCGTGTGAAATCTCACAGGTATCTGGATAATCCCCATTATGGCATTATGATTAGAAACAATCTTGGCGTATCGGTGTTTGAGACAAATACCTATTGTATGGGGATTTCAACAGAGCCTCTGAGTCCTGATTGGATTGCCGTTATCGAATATGAAATGGCAATTCCGCTCTCACCCGGTCACTATTCGATATCAGTTGGTGTTGCAAACCGGGGATGGGGATATGGGAGTTTTGAGGAGTATATTCATTTGGTACATGACAAAAAAATTCTAACCGTTACTGTAAAACCCGATGATATTCGATACAGCGGGGTATTTAACATGCATCCGAAAGCACGGGTTATACAAGAGAGAAGTGGTGTTGTACGTTGAATGTGTATAGTGGCATTCCCTTGCTTAACACCCCTGAATATGCGCAATACATCCGCTATCAAAAACAAAAGAGAGTATATGATCGTATCTCTGATGTAGTAACCCGTCGTCCGCCTTTATTACTGAGCAGACCTCTCATGCTGATATGTGAAACTGTCAATATCTGCAATCATCGATGTATTATCTGTCCATATGAACTATCCAGACGAAACCCTTTGATCATGGAAATGGATGTTTTTGAAAAGGTTCTCGCTGATTATTCTGCAATGGGTGGAGGATATGTATCTCTTTCTCCAATGGTTGGAGATATTTTTTTTGATACGCTTCTGGCAAGGCGAATCCAACTCATTTCAGAATATCCATTAATCAGAGGAACATCGGTTACAACCAATGCAGTGTATGCAGACAGGTTTCCTGATTCAGAACTAAAAATTATTGTAAATCATTTTAACAGAGTCCATATCTCAATATATGGACTTGATGAACAGGAATACCATACGATGACACAAAAAGATACATATGAACGTATGATTCGATCAATACGAAGAATCATTTCATTAATGGATGAAGACACTGTCCTCTTTGGCTTTCGCTTTTTAAAAAACAGGACTGATTCTGAGATCCAGAATTGGATGCAAGAACATTTTGGTTCTATCTATCCATACAGCTCCACCGTAACCTATTCAAATTGGGGTGGCGCTCTTGATGATTCGAAACTATTGCCATGGGATGCAGAATGGACAAAGAAGATTGAATCTGTCGAACCCTGCCTGCTCCCTTTGCTGGCAGTGCAGGTTTTTTCTAATGGTGACGTCTCATTTTGCCCATGTGCAGATTATGATGGTGTTAGAGAATTATCCCTTGGGAATATTACAACAAAAACTCTTGAGGAACTGTATAATTCTGAGAGAGTCAGAGATTTATGGAACAATATCCCGGATACCCCCCTCTTTTGCAAAGGATGCTCGTTTTATCGTCCATTATCTGATATTAATGAACATATTTTCGAAAACCCCCTCGATGTGGTGGGTGGATAACAATGGTCATCGATTTGATCGTATCACAATACCAGTCAGACTCATTCGACTTCAGGGAATACGCCAACCCTGATGACGAACTCGCCCACCTCTTTGAAGACCGGGTTCCCTATT
>SL_5KL_010_SEDDRAFT_10000317_pt1 | contig 31446 bp, 31 predicted proteins | sample SodLakKL_010_SED_FD_9118 | JGI IMG/M metagenome (IMG submission 9118) | reverse complement strand
GACTCGCTTGAAGCCTCAGTTCTTGTCTGCTAGAATCACGGCAAACGGTGGGGATTAAGAGACTAATCGCTGAGGCTAAATGCCAGTTCAAAAGTTCTTAATACCGTCCACTTAGCTCCACCATAAACGCCAATGCGATGGAGGTGCAAAGATGAATGACGGCCGCGGAGGCTTACTGACCGCCGGAGGAGTTCTGGCCATAATAGCGGGAGTGATGGAGTTAATCGGTGGAGGTGTGGTGGTTGCCTTGGGACTGATGGGTCATCGGTTCCTGATGGAGTTCAGTCCACCGCCCGGGACTCCTGGGGGAGGTATAGTCGCTATGTGGCTGGTCATCGCAGGGGCGGTGCTTGTTGTTCTGGGGATAATTGCCATCGCAGGCGGAATCTCGGCCCTGAGAAGGAAGAGTTTCGGGCTGGCGCTGGCAGGGGCTATCTGTGCTCTCCCGGCGTCCGTTATCGGCTTGCTATCACTCATATTTGTTGCGCTGGGAAAGGGAGAGTTCGAGGCTGCCCATTAGATGCCGAAGTGGCGGAACGGCAGACGCGCTACGTTCAGGGCGTAGTGTCCTTACGGGCGTGAGGGTTCAAATCCCTCCTTCGGCACCATGTATGCGATCTCGTATACGCCTGTAGCTCAGCAGGATAGAGCGCAGCCCTGCGGAGGCTGAGGTCGCGGGTTCAAATCCCGCCAGGCGTGCTTGGGGCGGTTAGCTCAGTGGTGAGAGCGCCTGTCTTACACACAGGAGGTCACTGGTTCAAATCCAGTACCGCCCACCACTACGAGTGGGAGATGTTTCGAGATGTGATGATTGCCGCTAGCTGAGGCCGGGGTGTAAGAGGTGTTGAGATGGAGATACGGTTAAAGAGTCTGAGCAAACACTTTGCGGGCGTGAAGGCGGTTGATGATGTCAATCTCGAGATCGAAGACGGGGAGTTCATAAGCCTGGTAGGGCCATCGGGGTGCGGTAAGACGACCACCCTCCGCCTTATTGCGGGGCTGGAAGCACCCACCTCGGGCGAGATCTACTTCGACGGAAAGCCCGTGTCCCGGGTTTCTCCCGGGAAGCGCAACGTGGCCATGGTTTTTCAGAGCTACGCTATCTATCCTCATATGACTGTGCTGGACAACATCGCCTTCCCTCTAGAGGCGCGCGGCGTTGCCAAAAAGGAGAGGGTCAAGCTCGCCAAGGAGGCGGCGGAGTTCGTCCAGATTGAGCAGTTCCTGGACCGAAAACCGGGGCAGCTAAGCGGCGGACAGCGGCAGAGGGTCGCCCTGGCCAGGGCGATTGTCAGGCAACCCTCGGCCTATCTGATGGACGAGCCCCTGTCGAATCTGGATGCCAAGCTCAGAGTCCTGATGAGGGCAGAGCTGAAGAGGTTGCATAAGAGGCTGAAGGTAACCACGGTATACGTAACCCATGACCAGGTGGAGGCGATGGCCATGTCCGATAGGGTTGCGGTGATGAACGAGGGGATCCTGCAGCAGGTCGGCACTCCGGACGACCTGTACTACTGCCCTGAGAACCAGTGGGTGGCCGGCTTCATCGGGTCTCCGCCGATGAACTTGATCGAGTGCACTCTGACCGAGAATGGCGGACTGAAGTGCCTCGGTACCGGTGAATCCACTATCACGCTAGATAAGGACCTTGCCGAGCAGTTGAAGGAAAAGCCTGCCGGTACAAAGCTGGTCCTGGGTGTGAGGCCCGAGCACTTCTCGGTGCACAAGGAGCGGCAGGAGAACTCTCTTGAGGCGGAGGTCTACGCGGATGAGCCCCTGGGCGAACACGTAATAGTCGACCTGCTGTTAGAAGACATGATGATCAAGGCCAAGACTGCTCCCGGCTTCACCGCCGAGATGGGCAGCAAGGTCTACCTGACTTTCCCGAAAGAGTCTATCTACCTTTACGATCAGGACAGGCTGCTGATGCGGGGATGCTCTAACCCTTGATCGCGCCGGCCATCACCCCCTTTATGTAATACCTCTGGAGAAACACAAATACTAGTAGGGGGATAATCATGCCCAGCACCGAGGCGGCACTAAGCACGCTCCAGGGGATGTCGAATCTACCCCTTAGCAGCGGGATGGTCTGGGTCACTACTTTCTTGTCTGGGGACAATATGACGATCAGGGCGAAGAGGAAGTCATTCCACACCCAGACGAATTGCAGGACGGCGATGGAGACTATGGCTGGCAGGGCTATGGGCAGGACTATGCGGCGGAAGACCGTCAGATCGGAAGCCCCATCCACGCGGGCGGATTCCTCCAGGTCGATGGGAACGCTGAGGAAGAAGTTTCTCAAGAACAATACCGCCCAGGGTATTCCCCAGGCTGTGTGAATCAGGATAAGCCCTAGCCGGGTATCGATGAGCCCCAGGGTGATCATATGGGCAAACAGGGGGATGATGATCGACTGGCCCGGCATCGCCATGATGATTATCAGGAGGGAGAAGAGGGGACCCTTAAGCCGGAACTCGAACCTGGCAAAGGCATAGGCTGCCAGCGAAGCAAGGATGATGGTCAGTATGGTGGCGGGAATGGCTATGGAGAGGGAGTTCAAGAGGGCGGGGCCTACGGGAGCATCCGGATGATTCCAGGCCTGTCGGAATGCGTCCAGGGTAAGGGTGAACTCTTCCAGCTGCCACCAGCCGTCAACTACCTCACCAAAAGGCCTCACGGACGTGACGAATACCCCGAAAAAGGGCAGCACCCAGATGATACCGATGAGCCAGGCGATGACATATAGAATGATCCTCGGCCTCTTCATTATTTCACCCTTCTTACCAGGACCACGCTGATGATGGCGGCAGCAAGGGTCAGAAAGGTGAAGACTGCCGAGGCCATTCCCCACTCGCGTTGCTGAAAGGCAAAGAGGTAACCCTGGAAAGCCAGGACACTGGAGGCGCCGCCGGGACCACCCCGGGTCGCGACATAGACGATATCGAAGATCCTCAGTACGTATATCAGGTTCATGACGACCACAATCAGGGTGGCAGGTTTGACCATAGGGATGGTTATCCTGCGGAACGTTCGCCACGGTGAGGCGCCGTCCACACTGGCCGACTCGTACAGGTCCTTCGATATGAGCTCCAGGCCGGCGGAGTAGATTATCATGGCAAAACCGGTCCATATCCAGACCGAGCCCAGTATCAGTGAAAGCAGGGCAGTATCCGGGAAGGCCGTCCAGGTACGGGCAAGATCATCCAGCCCGACGGTGCGCAGCGCGGCGTTTACTATTCCCGCCCTCCCGTCGAACACGAAACGGATTATCATCCCACCCACAACCAGCGGGACCACCATCCCTATGAAGATCATGGACTTGATTATGGACCCGCCTTTGACCTCCCTGAGCAGAACAGCCAGGAACAGACCGAGCAATGCGGTGAGAGGGATGAAGACTATCACCCACACGATGTTGTGAATCAGGGCCCCCCACGGTGGATTCTGGGTCGGGAACCGGGCCATATTGATGAACGATCTACTGCCGAAAAGCCGCTCGTAGTTGTCGAACCCGACGAATTCAGTCATCTCCAGCCGGTCCCACCCCCAGAAGCTCCAGCGTATTGTCTCGGCGGCCGGAAAGACCACTATTAGGGCGACCAGGATGATCGCGGGTAGGATGAAGACCAGCCTGCGCACCTCATTGCCCCCTTTTCACAGAAAAGCTCTGCTGCATTTGCGAGATCAGACCGCAGGGTCTGCCCCTCTCAGACCCAAAGACCAGGGCCAGGTCCAGACTATTGGACCGGTGCGGAGGCGTTCAGGCAACCGCCCCCGCACCGAGTTCTTGCGCACTACGCGGGTTGCGGCGCGTCTTCCTCTATTTCCTCGAGCACGTCGTCCACCAGATCGGGGTTAACCCACAGTAGCTTAAGCTGGTCCCAGAAGGTTGACTGGAATGCCCCTCCGATGGTGTCGTCCAGGTCCGGAACAACGGTGACTGTCAGCATAAACTCTGCCACCGACCGGGCGGCTGGCGGGTATATGTCCAGTGGGACCTCCGCGTTGGGCGCCAGGTAACCGCCTATCTCAGCCCATATCTCCTGTGCCTCGCTGGTGGCCAGAAAGCTGACCAGTTCCCGGGCTTCGTCCGGCCAGTCTGTGTACTCGGTTACGATAGCATAGTCGATTGCTCCGACGACGCCATCCGTCTGCGGGAACGGGAAGAAGTCTATATCGTCGGAGTCTTCGACCATGCCGATTATCCAGTCGCCCATCCACATCATGCCGTATACCTCAGCGTCGAGCTGCTCCACCTGTGTTCCCCATTCGTCGGGCACACTGAAGTAACCTGCCTCGAGCAGATCCACCAGGGGGCCGAATACGTCCTCTCTCACCACGTCATCCGTCCAGGCCACCGTGCCCTGGATAAGGTCCAACTGCAGTTGGTATCCTCCTAGGCCGATTATGAAGCCCTCTACCTGGTCGGAGAGCGGCCAGCCCACACCATTACCACTGGCAATGGGGGCTTCCAACTCGGGTATCTCATCGAGGTCGGCCAACAGCTCCACGAACTCATCATATGTAGCAGGCGGTGTCAGATCGTGGGTGGCAAAGAACGACGGCTTGTACCAGAAGCCCGGCTTGCCGGCCATCTTAAAGGGGGCTCCGTACAACTGTCCGGCCTCCGTCACCGGATCCAGGTGGGCCGCGGTGAACTCGTCTTCGTCAAGCAGTTCGCCCACCGGCAGCAAGTGATCGCTGAGGTCGACGATCCAGGCAGACCAAGGTGCCAGGACCACATCCGCGGGCGAAGTGCCCGCCGCGAAGGCCGTGGGGAAAGTGACCAACATGGTGTCCGTGTCCACCGCCGTGTGTGTTACCTGAATGCCCGTCTGGTCCTCGAACTCGGCCAGAACGGCGTTAAAGGCCTGTCTCTCCGCCTCCTCCGTCCATAGGGTATAGACCGTAAGCTCGGGCTCGGGTTCTATTGGATCAGGACAGCCGAGACCGGCCAGGCTCAGAGCCAGGACCAGTGCCAACGCAAAAAAATACTCTATTCTTCACTGTTTCTCCTCCTTTCAGAATTTCGTTCCTACTTGTTTGCCTGTCGTTCCTACAACCGCCCCTCATCACCCCTTCTTCGTCTGTTACCTTCTACTACCATAGGCAGGACCTCCTTTCTCTCTTTGCCGGTTCATCCCCCTTGGCTGCCGCGCTAAGGTTCAGTACCATGGTAATGGATAGGTGGTAAAGAAGTCATAAAATGCAGCCAGAAAAAGTTACAAAAGTATTACATTCGCGAATAATGGCGGCCATCACCAACTCGTTACCATCGTGATGGATCAGCGGCAGCGGCCTGGGGTCGAACCGCGATGATCAGGGTATGGCTGAGCCGAGGCCTGGAGACACGGGAGTGGGTCGCCGATAGGAACCAAGGAAAGCTTCGGCCAATGGTTGACCGTCGCTGCGCGTCAGCATATAATGCCCGGCAGCGCCGGCCATTTGGTCTTAACCGGCGCATTTGATTGGCCTCTTGAGACAGTGGTATGAGTGAAACCGCCATTATTGTGGACAGCATCGCCTGCATCCCAGGGGACCGGCTCGACGACCTGAGGATCAGCATGGTGCCGGCCAACATATTGTTCAACGGCAGTGTCTACCGGGACGTGATAGACTTAACTTCGGCCCAGGCCTACCGGTTCATCGATGAGGCCCCCGAGTTCTGGAAGAGTTCGGCGGCCTCTCCCGAGGACTTCGCTGCTACCTATCGTGAACTCAGCGCAGGTTACCGGAACATACTGGTCATCACCATATCCGCGAAGCTGACCATGTTTTACGATAGTGCCAGTGCTGCCAGGGAAATAGTGCAGCGGGAGCTTCCTTCCACAAGGATCGAAGTCCTGGACAGTGAGACTGCGGCCGCTGCTGAAGGTCTCATTGCGCTGGCAGCGGCACGCGCGGCCAAAGAAGGTAAGACTTTCGAAGAGGTGATGGCCATAGCCCGAGAAGTTAGAGAGAGGGTGAGGTTTATCGGCCTTCTGGAAACTATCCGGCATGTCTATAGAACAGGGCGCATACCGAAGCTAGCTTCCCGTATTGGCTCATCGCTGTCCCTCAAGCCAATCCTGACGGACGGCGACGGGGTGATCCGTTTTGCCGGTGCTGCCCGAACAAAACGGAGCGGGGTCGAGAAGATGCTTAGTATGATGGGGGAACACGCGGGTCATTCTGATCCGATCCATGTCGCGGTAATGCACGCCGACGCTGTGGAGGAGGCTCGGATGCTCAGGGACAGGGTGGCCGCCGAGTTCAACTGCGTGGAGCTTTTTGTTACCGACTTCAGTCCGATCATGGCTTATGCTACCGGTAGAGGCACATTGGCCCTGGCGTTCTACAAAGGTACTTGAGGGTTGCCGCCGGCCGACGCGCCTTCGGCGTTGGCCCTGCTGCACCAATCGGGGATCGCCTGGGGTGCTCGTGCACAGCCGTGTGCTCAGGTCAGTTGGCCGCCATCGACAAGCAGCGTATCGCCTGTGATATAAGCGGCGGCGTCAGAGGCCAGAAAGAGGGCCGGTCCCACGAGATCGCTTACCTCGGCCAGCCGCTTGAGCGGAATTCGCGCAGCTTCGGCAGCTATTAGTTCCTCGTCCCACGCGGCCATCATATCTGTCCTCACAATCGTGGGCGCGATGGCGTTGACCCGGACGTTGTACCGCGCCCAGTCGCGCGCCAGGACCTTGGTCAGCATTATGACACCGGCCTTGGCGACATTGTAGGTGTTTCGGCCCGCGAACCCTCTTATGCCCGCTCCCGAGGCGATGTTGATAATCGAGCCTTGCCTTCGTTGTACCATGCTTTTTCCCACCGCCTGGGCACAGAAAAAACAACTGGTGAGGTCGGCATTGAGGACTCTGTGCCACTCATCCTCTGTCGTGTCAAGCATGCCGTGGATGCTCTCGACGCCGGCGTTGTTTACCAGGATATCTATAGGGCCCAGTCGGTTCTCTACCCGTTCGACCATCCTGTCGACCTGAGACTTCCTGGTAACGTCGCACTTGAGCGCCAGGGAACGCCTGCCGAGGTCTCGGATGCTTCTGGCTACGCTCCGCAGCTCGCCGCTCTGGACTACGAGGTCGCAGACGGCGACATCTGCCTCTGCCTCAGCGAGACCGAGCGCGATGCCCTTACCTATGCCCCTTCTAGCCCCGGTAACAAGGGCAACTCTTCCTTCCAGTGAGAACCGAGAGTAAGCCATGCCGATACGCCTTTCTCAGGGTGTAGTTGCTGGGAAACCCGACCGCATAATCATAGCACCTTGTCACCCGCCGTTGCCATAGAGCGATGTCCTGGGTGCGGAAGAAGAATGCTCTAGTTCAGATACCTTAGTGACACACAAATCATGAAGGGACGGGAGTCTGCGGATATGCTAGAATCAGGCGGCAGGGAGTTATGTCGCAGGATTATTCGGCACTCGACCGGCCCGAGATTCTGAGCTTCGTGTTCTATCCCCGGAGAGATTTCACGCCCGCTCCACCCGACGCCCGTGACTATTTCATCGCGGTGGACGAAGACGTTTCAGTCTCCTGCCGCTTCTATATCAGCAGTCGGGGTTCGCCCACGGTTCTATACTTCCATGGCAACGGCGAGGTGGTCAGTGACCATGACTATATCGCTCCCATGTACAAAGAACCTGGCCTCAACCTGTTTGTTGCCGACTATCGGGGCTACGGCGTGAGTCAGGGCCGCCCCACTGTGAGCAACACGGTCTCGGACGCCCCCGTGATATTCAGGGCGTTCGACAGTATTCGGGAGCAGGAGGGGTACCGGGACGCCATCTTCGTTATGGGCCGCTCGTTGGGAAGCCTCTCGGCGGTCGAGATAGCCTACCGCCACCAGGATAGAATAGCAGGCCTCATTATCGAGAGCGGCTTCGGGTCTTTCGTCGGTCTCTTGACGCACCTCGGCTTGCCACCCGGGTCGGTGGGGGTACAAGAGCCCGAGCAGCCGAATCTCGTTAAGGCGCGGACCATCGAGGTGCCCGCGCTCGTCCTTCACGGGGAGTGCGACCGGATCATCCCGGTCACCGAGGGTGAGGCCCTGTACGATAGCCTAGCAGCCAACGACAAAAGGCTGCTTGTGATTCCTGGGGCGGGTCACAACGACATAATGTGGACGGGTAGAAATGCATACTTCCGGGCTATCAGGGAGTTCACTTCTATCTAATCGTGCCCGGTCAGAGGAGATGATCTGAATGTGGATAGGCGAATCGGGTAGGGTTACCGACAGGATAGAGTTCCTGGGGACCCGCGACATCTGTCTGTACCTGGTGAAAGGTAGAGACGCTATGATCGTTGGCGGGGGAATGAGCTACATCGCCCCGTCCCTGGAGAGACAGTTTGCGGGGATGAGTTTGGATATGCAGGACATAAAATACGTCGTCATCCCGCATTCCCATTTTGACCATTGTGGAGCGGTCCCGTATCTGAAGAGGAAATTCCCGCATGCTGAAATAGTGGCCTCTGCATACGCAGCACAGCTGTTCTCGAAGCCAAAGGTGATGCATACCATCGCCAGATCCAATCGAGCGGCCATTGAGGCAATGGGGCTAGATGGTGAATACGAAAGGCTGAACCTGGAAGTTGACGCGATCCAGGTCGACAGGGTTGCTACCGAGGGTGAGGCTATGGACCTGGGCGACGGCCTGGAGGCCTTGTTCATAGAGACACGGGGGCATACCAGGTGCTCCCTGGCAGTATACTGCCCACAGCTGAGGGCGATGTTTCCCTCGGATGCTGCTCCGTGTCCTTTGCCCGATGGCAGGGGACTCGTAATGCCGTCGCCGCAGTACGATTTTCCTTCATATGTCGAGTCGCTTGAGAAGCTGGCTGGGTACGATACAGATGTATGTGCTTTCGACCATCACGGTGCGCTCCTGGGTGAGCAGGCAAGATGCGTCTTGCCACGTGGCTTGAAGCGAACGAAAAGGTTCAAGCAATACGTGGATAGGCGCTATCGAGAGCGCGGTGAGCTCGAGGAGGTAGCTGAGGAGATCGCTTCTGAGGCGGCCAGGAAGAACGAACTCCCCTTTCTCAGCCGGGAACTCCAGGGTGAGGTTGCGAAGACCTCAGTGCGAAGGATGCTGGCAGTTTAGTACCTGCGCCGTCTTCCCCCGGCGCCAAAGCCACCGCCCCTCCCGTAGGACCCACCTCCCCTTCCGGTGTCCGAGCGAGGACGCGCCTCATTGACAGTGAGCGTCCGGTCCCCCATAGTTGTCCCGTTGAGTCCGTTGATCGCAGCCTGGCCTTCGCTCTTGGTCGCCATCTCAACAAATCCGAACCCTCTGGATTCGCCGCTGTACCTGTCCTTGATGATGTGTACTGATGAGACCTGACCGAAAGCCTCAAATGCCTGGCGCAGTTCATCCTCGGTGGTATCGCGAGATAGATTGCCCACGTATATGTTCATATCACTGACCTCCTTATCGGTCTTGTGCCCCGGGCCTCAAAGCAGTAGAACGCCGCGAAACGCCTATATTGCATGCCGTTTCGGGGCCGATGAACTGCGTGCCCGCGGGCGTTCTGTGTCGAAATGCCTCCGCTTATCGCCCGCTCGGTTTGAGCCTGCTGTAACAGTCGCTGCAGTAGACCGGTCTGTCTTCTCGAGGCTCGAACGGCACTTCACAGTCCTTGGCACATTCAGCACAGACCGCGGCATACATTTGACGGCTGGACCTGTACCCGCCGTAGCTACTGCGCTGGGCCCTTCGCGCCTCCCGGCATGCCGGGCAGCGCTTGGGTTCGTTGGCGTAACCCTTGTTCGCATAGAATTCCTGCTCATCGGCAGTAAAGGTGAACGTATTACCGCACTCCGAGCATTCCAGCGCTTTGTCTGTAAACCCCATTGGATGACCTCCTTTCTGTTGAGTCCGGGCTAGAGCTTCGGTCATCCAACGTTTGTGAGTGGAGCCACCAGGGCTCTCACCTAGAAGCGATAACCTAAATCTATAACCACCCATTCCAGTATAATGGAGGTCACTGAAAACTGCAACCACCGGATATTCCTCTCCCGGTGCTGAGGGAGACGTGCCGTTTCTGACGTCCCGGGCTTGCAAGAAACGGCGTCGCCGGTTGTTATATGTGGAACTCTACGATGTCCCCGTCCTGTAACACGTGTGCCTTGCTAGCGCGCTGCCCGTCGTACTTCCCCGAACCCCAGACGACTGCATACTTCAGATTGTGGCGGAAATCCTTGTGCAGGCTCTCAGCTGCTTCTTCCACCGTGCTGCCTTTCTCCAGTATCAAAGGGTCGCTCAGGTCGGCCTTGCTTCCCGGGCTTTTGGTGTATACACGGATGATGTCTAGTACCTGATAAAGCAGTCGTCTGAAATCCTGCAGACCGCTGCCTTCCCTGGCTGACAAGGAGATGACCGGGAACAGCTCGCCATAGTGCGAACTTAACGCGTCCCAGTTCTTGCCCGCTTCGGGCAGGTCGTTCTTATTCCCGGCAATCAGCATCTTCCTGGGGTATTCGCCCGCGCCGATTTCGGGGCCCTCCTCAGACAACGGTACGATTCTTGCGTCGCTCAGGCCCTGAAGGGTTAAGTCGACCTGGCCTACCGGATCCAGAGAAAGGTCTATCACGATCACAATGAGGTCGGCATTTCTGAGGGTGTTTGCCAGGAGCATTTTCACCTCCTTGTGGCCGATGGGGGGCGTGTCCACCAACTGAATCTGGATGTCTTCGTACTTCATCATTCCCGGCACAGGCGTTTGGGTGGTGAACGGATACTCGGCTATCTCGGGGAGGGCATCGGTGAGTGCCGCCAAGAGCTGCGATTTACCGGCATTGGCCGGACCGACGAGCATTACCTGTCCGGCGCCTTCGCGGCTGATATAGAAGCCCGTTCTTCTGGCCGTGGCCGACTTCTTCTCCGCTTCCTGTGAGTGCCTGGCGATCCGCCTTCTCAGATCAGCGTGAAGCTTGTCGGTGCCCTTGTGCTTGGGCATGACGGCAAGCATCGTCTGCAGGGCCGCGATCTTGTCATCGGGGTCTTTGGCTGCCCTGTATCGCCTCTCCGCCTCGAAGTACTGTGGGGGTAGATTGGCCGGCATAGAGCCAATTCTAGCATTATGTTACGGTTCTCGGAACTGCTGCTGCTGGTATGCAGCGCGTTCTACCCGCCCATCGCGCGCGGGAAGATGTGTAGAACATCGCCTTCCTTTAGCTCGGTGTTCGCCAGGTTGCGCAGATTCGTACCGTTGAGCAGTACTAGAGAATAGTCCTGGAGCTTCCCGTCGAGGTGAATGCCTTCCGCGGCGAGTCTCTCCCGGACATGGGCGCCGAATCTCTCTTCCAGCTGCGCCAAGGCGTCGTCTGTACTGTCCGCCTGCAGCTCCGTGCTGTCCATGCCCAGATGGGCCCGCCATAGACTGTAGAAGCGCACTGTGACCGATGCCATGCTCTCACCGCGTCAACTCGAGTGTGTCAAACGTGCCGTGCGCGACGTCCACCATGAGGACCCGGTTGCGCAAAGGTGTGCCTATGCCCGTGATGATCTTCACCGACTCCTGCACCTGCAATGCTGCGACAAGCGCCGGGGTAGTGGCAGGGTTGCCTGTTGCGCTCTCCATACCCTGCTCAAGATCGGCCCGGCATGAGCCGTAGATACAAGATAGCCCCGGATCCCCGGGGTAGATGGTCATCAGTTGACCGCAGAAGCCCGCAATAGTCCCGTAGACATATGGTATTCCCAGATCGCGGCAGGCATGTTCAACCGCAAAGCGCGATGATAGATTGTCAAGCCCGTCGACGACAGCCCGGGCTCCGCGGAGTAGCCTGCTGGCGTTGTCATTAGTCAACCTTTCGCCGAACGCGGTGACTTCGACGGCGCAATTCACCTTACTGACTCTGCTGGCTGCCACGGTAACCTTTCGCTCGCCCGCGTTGTCCTGTGCGGACATAAGCTGCCTGTTCAGGTTATGATCAGCGAAGCGGCCATCGTCGATGATAATGAGATGACCTGCTCCTAACCTGGCCAGCAGCTCAATTGCGGTGCCCCCCAGTCCGCCTGCTCCCACGATGGCGACGGTTGATTCCAGGAGCTTTAGCTGACCATCCACGCCGATTGTGCCGATATTGCGCAGGTACCGACAGGGAACAACGCCCTGCTGCAGCGCGGTGGTCTCCACGTGTCTCATCGACACCCGGTTCTCCAGGGAGATGGAGAGTGTGGTTTTCAGGTCAATGACCGGATATCTCTCTCCGTCTGGAGCCAGTTGTAACTCCGCGGATTCTGCAATGCGGCGGGCAGTGTCCTGGTCTGACTTCCTTTCCTCCAAGTCATGCTCCATTTGCGGAATCATAATTCCAGGGCACAGGGTTGGCCGGTTACCCCACAAGTATGATAGCAGAATCGGCCGGGTCTGACACCAATCTCGAGAACGCTTGCTGGGTCGGTATCACAGCGCTTCAAGACGGTCGTGGCAAGGTTGCCCCCTTTTCGATATAATGGGCGCCACAGGCAGGCTGTGTCGTCCTGAGCAGAGATGCTCAGACTGATAACCTGAGAGGGCCAGGCAGAGCCGTTCTAGAGGATACCCGTGGAGTTCAAAGAAATCATACTTGAGAAGTCAGAGGGGATTGCCACGATGACTCTCAACCGCCCCGACAAGCTGAATGCTATCAGCGCCGAAATGGGTCTTGTTTGGCTACCCAGGCTGCTCAGACAGATCCAGGAGGACGATGAAGTTCGGGTCCTGGTTATCACTGGAGCCGGCAGGGGGTTCTGCGCCGGAGGAGATGTCAACGCACTGGCTTCGCTGAGTGATCTCTCTCTGAGCTTGACTCGACAGCAGAGACTACAGGCCCTCGGGGCATTTGCACGGGACCTCTATGATCTGGAGAAACCCGTGATCGCAGCAGTTAATGGTGTCGCTGCCGGAGGAGGCGTGTCCCTGGCATTGCTCTCGGACATCCGGATTGCCTCTGAGAACGCCAGGTTCGGGTTGTCCTTCATAAGCCGGGGCCTGATTCCCGACTGCGGCGCTACCTTTCTGCTGCCGAGATTGCTGGGGACGGGCAAGTCCTTCCAGCTTATGTATACCGGTGACCTGATCGACGCCAGCGAGGCCGAGCGTATAGGGCTGGTCGACATGGTCTTTCCCCACGACAGGTTTATGGACGAGGCTATGCAACTGGCCGGGAGGCTGGCCAAGGCGCCCCCGCTGGCTATGGCACAGATCAGGCGGGCGGTGCATAGCGGGCTGCTGAATGATCTCGAGCAGCAGCTCTACTTCGAAACCTACGCCCAGAGCTTCCTGTTCGGTACCAAGGACTTTGTGGAAGGGATCAACGCGTTTCTTCAGAAGCGAGAACCGGAGTTTGGGGGTGAATAACGCGAGTCTCTGTGAATAGTTACCTCTCCATAGAGGTTGATGGTATAATCAGTAATCGTCATCTTTAAGGAGGAGATTTAGGAAATGGCCGTCATGTTCGGAACTCAGGAATGGGCGGATGGGCTGAAGAGTGAGCTGGATAACAGCAAGGCATACAAAGAGGCAGCCAAGAACTGGGAGGGAGACCTGTACATCATAGTTGAGCCCGATGCATCATATGAGCGCAGGCATATCATATACCTCGACCTGTGGCATGGCGACTGCCGCGAGGCGTCGGTGGTGCAGGATGAAGGCGAGAAGTCTCCGAGGTACCGGATATTCGGTCCCTTCACTAACATGAAGCGGATCCTGGACAAGGAAGCGGATCCGGTGCAGGCTATGATGACTGGCAAGATCAAGGTCCAGGGTGACATGAGTCAGATCATGAGGATGCCCAGGGCAGCCGTGGAACTGGTAAACTGCATGACTGCCTTTGAGACTGAGTTCCCTCAGTAGATTTTCGCCGGGCCCCACCGAGGAGTAGGCCTGGAACCGATGATGTTGATTGACATAACGTTGTCCTTCAGGCATTGGCGTCTTATGGAGAGCAGGTAGTTATGTGGTACTTCGTGGCCCCCTTGGTGGTTTTTGGACAGGACGCCATGAGCCATCTGGCCGAGCTGAAGGCTAAGTCTGCCTTCATCGTCACCGACAAGAACATTGTGGGTCTGGGCCTGGTTGATAGGGTCAGGGAGCAACTCACTCTGGCCGGGACAGAGACTGTGGGCGTGTTTGACGAGGTTGAGCCCGACCCGTCCGTCCAAACAGTCCAGAAGGGTGTGTCTTTGATGCAGGCATGCGAGCCGGATTTGATTGTGTCTGTGGGAGGGGGGTCGGTTATGGATGCTGGCAAGGCTATGCGGGTAGCCTACGAGAGTCCGGACGTGCGTCCGGAGGAGATAAACCCCTTTATGCCGGACCTGGGGTTGGGTGGTAAGTGTAAGCTTGTTTGCGTCTCGACGACTTCAGGTACGGGCGCTGAGGCAACGTTCGCGGTGGTGCTGAGCGACAGAGAAGATCATATGAAGCTGAGCCTCATCAACCGCCAGATCGTCCCCGACATCGCCATCGTAGACCCGGAAATGGCAAGGGCAATGCCGCCTCACGTAACGGCGGATACTGGGATGGACGCGCTGACTCATGCGGTCGAGGGGTATATCTGTTCGTGGAGGAACGACTTTACAGATGGCCTGTGTATGAAGGCTCTTCAGCTTGTTCTCCGCTATCTTCCCAGGGCAGTGAGGGACGGGAACGACATGGAGGCGAGGGAGAAAATGCACAACGCAGCCTGTATAGCAGGTATAGGCTTCATCAACGCGCTATCGGCTATGGCCCATGCTGCCGGTCATTCCCTGGGGGCTGTCTTCAACACCCCGCACGGTAGAGCCGTTGGACTATGTCTGCCGTACACCATCGAATTCGTCGGTGAAGCTGCTGAAGAGCTGTGGGTGGAGATTGCTCACGCTATGCGAGTACCAGTGCCTGCAGGATGGACGGCAGCGGCAGTTGTCGCCCGAACGATAAGGGAGCTGGCTCGCGAGATCAACCAGCCTCTTTGCATTAAGGAGTTGGGTATTCCCCTGCATGCTTTCGACAGGGCGATGGATAAGCTGATCGACAATGTCATGGCCGATGGCTCGCTGATCGTCAGTCCGAGGATACCGGATGTTGCGGAGACAGACAGGTTCTTCAGGTATACGTACGAAGGCAGGAGCATAGATTTCTAGCGTTGGCCGGACCTCTGTTCTGGCTATATGGAGTTTCGGCAGGCAGTAAGGAGATGAGCAGGATGCCGCGCTTCATCGTTGTTCACAGAGCGCCGTTAACCAGAGACGAGTTGATTGCCAGAGCGAAGGCTTTTCCCAATTATGCGCCGGAGGGCGTGTGCTGGAGATCCAGTTACTGCGACTTTGCCGGGAAGACACACTTCTGCGAGTGGGAGGCGCCCGACGAAAGGACACTGATACGGGTGCTCACCCTCACTCAGACACCGTTTGAATCCGTTCATCCGGTAGTATCGTTCGATGCCGTGAGGGGAGAGTTTGAGGATTGAGGGAGGGCTGGTTACGCGAGCATAAGAAGAAGGAAGGTGCACACATGTTTGGCTACATGGGCAAGATTCTAAGGGTTGACCTGACAAATGGCAAGGTGTCAGAGGAGGCCATCAGAGAGGATGACTGCAAGCTGTTTCTGGGCGGGAGTGGGCTGGCAACCAGGTACCTCTTCGACGAGGTGCCCAAAGGTGCGGACCCGCTCGGGCCGGAGAACGAACTCATATTCATGACCGGGCCGCTGACCGGCACGGAGTCGCCGAGCGCCGGCAGATACTGCGTAGTCACCAAGTCGCCTCTGACCGGGTTCTGGGCCGAGGCGAACTCGGGAGGCAGCTGGGGGGTGTATCTGAAGAGCTCCGGGTTCGACGGGATTATCGTCAGCGGGATATCTCCCGAGCCGGTGTATCTTGTCATCGATGACGGGAAGGCCGAGCTTCGCGACGCTAAGCACCTTTGGGGCAAAGGTGTCACTGAGACGGACAGGCTCATCAAGGAAGAGCTCGATGAAGACTTCAACGTTGCCTGCATCGGCATTGCGGGTGAGAATCTGGTCAGGTATGCAGCCATCATCAACGATGTGCACAGGGCGGCAGGTAGATGTGGGGTAGGCATGGTAATGGGGTCTAAGCGGCTAAAGGCCGCAGCGGCCCGCGGAACGCAGGAGATCAAGATCGCCGACCAGGATGCCTTCACCGAGATCTCCAGGAGGAACTACGACCTGGTCAATGAAAGCATGCTGAAGATCACTCTAGAGACTTACGGCACGGCCATGACTACCGACCTTGTGAATGTGAGAGGCGGGTTTCCCACCAGGAACTGGCAGACCGGCGTCTTTCCGGACATAGACAAGATAAGCGGGATTACGCTCGAGGGTACATTGCTGGTGGATAGGAAGCACTGTTATGCCTGTCCCATCAGTTGCGGCAGGGTCAGCGTGGTAAGGGGCGGTAAGTATGCCTGCAAGGGAGAAGGTCCGGAGTTCGAGACGATCGGTACCTTTGGTGCTATGTGTGCTCTGGAGGATTTGGAGCCTGTGACGCTTGCGCACAACCTCTGCGATGACTACGGGTTGGATGTCATCTCCACCGGCAGCACCATAGCTTTCGCCACGGAGTGCTACGAAAAGGGGATATTGACGAAGGCAGATACTGGGGGGCTGGAACTGAGATTCGGTGACCCGGACCCCGTCATTGAGCTGATACATATGATAGCGAAGAGGGAGGGTATTGGCGACCTGCTGGCGGAAGGAACAAAGAGGGTAGCAGCTAAGCTGGATAGGGGTGCAGAGAGCTTCGCCATGCATGTGAAGGGACTGGAGCTGCCCGCATATGATCCCAGAGCATCCAAGATATGCGGACTGGCATTCGCCACGGCTAACCGCGGCGGGGACCATATTACAGCCTACGTCGAGGGACCGGCCTTCATCGACATCCCCTTCATGTGCGTGGAAGATAGCAGGATCGAAGACTCCATGGTTGAGAACCCTGCCGAGGCGAAGGTGGTGAAGGACCTGGAGGATGCTCTCACCGTTTTTGACTGTATGGGGACCTGCAAGTTCATGGGGATGGCATTATCTACGGAGGATTGGGCTGCCATGATAGCCGACTGCGTCGGGTGGGAGTTCGGCGCAGACGATTTCAGAAAGGTCGGCGAGAGGGTCTATAACCTGGCCAGAGCTTTCAGCGTCAGGGACGGACTGACAAGGGCCGATGATACCCTCCCCAAGCGCTTGCTCGAAGAACCCCTGCCGGAAGGGGCGGCTGCAGGACACCGGGTTGAGAAGCTGGACGAGACGCTGGATGCTTATTACCAGTTTCGCGGTTGGGATAAGAAGACGGGCAAGCCCACGCTGGAGAAGCTCCGGGAGTTGAATCTCGACTATGCTATAGATCAGATATAGGGAGTGAATGTGTGTGCTATGACTGAAAGACCATGGCTGAACCAGTATAAATTAGGGCCCTACAAGCTTCCGCAGACCAGGGAACCCTATCCCCAGACGACGGTTCACAGCCTGCTGGATGCCACTGCGGCCGAGTTTCCTGACAGAGCTGCCTGCCACTATATGGGAAGAGAATTGCTTTATAGCGAGTTGAAGTTGCTCAGCGACAGCCTGGCTGCGGCTTTGGCCGATCTGGGGGTCAAGAAGGGCGATAAGGTGGCCACCGTCCTGCCTAATTGTCCGCAGTTCATGATAAGCGACTTTGCGATCATGAAGGCCGGGGCGGCGCATGTTCCATGTAGTTTGATGCACAGGGCGGCCGACCTAATATATGAGATCGGCGAATCAGGAGCTGAGACGGTCATCTGCACAGATATGTCACTGGACACCGTGAACTCGGTACAGGAGAAGACCGGGATCAAGAGGATCATAGTTACCTCGGTTATGGACTATTCGGCCCAGGAGCCCTCGCCCGCGGCGATACCCGGCGCCTATTCGTTCCGTGAACTGATAGCGAGCCATGAGCCCGAACCTCCCGAGATTGACATTGATCCCATGAACGACCTGGCCGTTCTGCCGTTTACCGGGGGTGCGACCGGCTTGCCCAAGGGAGTTATGCTGACGCATTATAACCGGGTGGTTGCCATAGTGCAGACCGCCTGGTCGTATGAGCCGTTGAAGGTGGGCATCAGGGGGAAGGCTTCGAGCATGATACCCATACCTTTGTTTCACGCCTACGGTCATCTGATGATGCAGTTCGGCGTATATTGGGGGCTGAAGGGCTATCTGCTGCCCGACCCGAGGGATACCGATACTCTGGTGCAGATGCTCATGAAGTATCGCCCGTTCTTCTGTGCATGTGTGCCCACTCAGTATTCGCGACTGGTGGCGGCAGGGCTGGGTAGACTGACCACGATGTTCGTGTCGACGACGGCGGCTCTGGCGCCCGAAATCGCGCAGAAGTTCAGGAAAGAGACGGGCGTGCCCATAACCGAGGCCTACGGTTTGACTGAGACCGGTGGGGGTACACATATGAATCTCTCGTCTTTCTCCAAGGTCACAGGCTTCATGCCCTTTGAGAAGTTCGGCTCGATAGGTATCCCGCTGCCCGACACTGATGTCAGGATCGTCGACCTGGACACGGGGGACGAGGCCGCTCCTGGCTGTGAGGGCGAACTATGGGTCCGTGGGCCACAGGTCATGATCGGTTACTGGCCTGAGCCCGGGAAGGGGCTTGTGGATGGCTGGTTGCCGACCGGTGATATTGTGAAGATGGAGGAGGATGGTTATTTCTATATCACGGACCGGGTCAAGGACATGGCCAACATATCCGGCCTGAAGGTGTACACAAGGCTTGTCGACGATGCGCTTTATGAGCACCCTGCCGTGGGTGATGCGGTGGCGATCGGTATCCCCGACCCGGAACGCGCCGGGAGCGAAAGGATAAAGGCCTTCATCAGGATTAAGAAGGAATTCGAAGGAAAAGTGACCGCTCAGGAGATAATTGATCACTGCCGCGAAAAACTGCCGGCTTATGCCGTGCCCAGGTTCGTAGAGTTTAGAGAAGAACTGCCTATTACGGTTACGTTGAAGCTTTTTAAGAGACAGTTGCGGGAGGAGGAGGTCGCCAAGATGAAAGCGAGCGGTGAACCGAAGGAAAACCAGTAAATGTGGCCCTCGCCAATGCCGGCGTTAATCTCCCGGTGTCAGGGCGAGGACAGAACTTAGCTATATGCCCGGCTATGAAGACCTAGAGTCCAGGATCATCGATACCGGAGAGTGTACGGTATGCGGGGCGTGCGTTTCGGCCTGCCCTGGCTCTCACATAAAGCTCCCCGACGGCAAGCCGCGCCGCCCCAAACGCGCTATGGATTGCGTGGGCTGCAGCATCTGTTATGACGCTTGCTATATGCTCAGGCACAACCTCATAAAGGAGATCGAGGCCGCAGCTATCGGGCGAGGGCATAGGGACAGCGTCGGGTTATACAGGCGTGCGGTGATGGCCAGGACAAAAGATCCCGAAATCGCCCGGATCTGCCAGGACGGAGGCTTCATAACCACTCTGCTTACCTATGGGCTTCGAAGTGGCATGATAGACGGAGCACTGCTGGTTGTGGGAGATGGCTGGGCACCGAGAGCCTCTATTGCCAGGGACAGGGATGAGGTTATTCAGGCGGCCGGCACTAGGTACGGTCCCGTACCGGTGCTGAAGACGCTGCGCTCGGCCGTTGTCGATGAAGGCCTCGGAAGCATCTGTGTCGTGGGTTCGCCGTGTCATATACAGTCTATAAGATATCTGAAGCACAAAGGCCTGCCTCTGGCGTCCCCGGTGAAGCTGACGGTCGGACTGTTGTGCCGGGAAAATTACCAATACAGTTGTCTCGTCGAAAGGCTCGCAGCGAAAGGTGTAGACATCGACCAGGTAGACAAGCTGGACGTTTCGGACGAGTTTAACATCTATACCGACGGGAATCTCGTGTCCTTCCCTGTAACGGAGGTCAAGGGCTGTGTGCCCAGACATTGCCTCGTGTGCAGGGACTTCGCTGCCGAGGTGGCCGACATCGCGGTGGGTAGTGATGGTGCTCCTGAGGGCTGGTCGACAGTGCTGGTCCGTACCGAGCTCGGTTATGAGGTGCTGGCCGGCATGGAGCGGGCAGAGGTGATAGACACAGAGCCGATGGGCGAGGTTGCTGTCATAGAGGAGATTGCTGACAGGAAGAAGGAGAAAGCGAAACAGACAAGGGAGATATTCAGGTTGCATGACCAGGGTCTGTCGGAGAAGGAGATTGCTGCCAGGCTAGAGATAACCGCAGAGAGGGTGTCTCACCGTCTGGAAGGTAGATGAGCAAAGGTACCGGTGATGATGACCGGTGCGGACACGGACTGATACGGCACAGAAGTGTCTATTGAGCGGATCGATTGGAGAGGAGAATAATGGAAAGGATTACCCACAACGTAGATGGGCTTGTTAAGAGCGGAACCTATTCGCACGTAGTAGAGGCAGGCGGTTTTCTGTTCGTTTCCGGTATGCTTCCGATTGACGCCGAACGGAACATCAGGATAACCGACGACGTAAAGGAAGCTACCCGATTGGCGCTCAGCAACGTGAGGCGGGCGCTTCAGTCGACGGGCAGCGATCTTGACAGGGTTGTTAAGGTCACGGTCTTCCTGCGCAGTATGAAGGACTTCGACGACATGAACGAGGTTTACCGGACCTTTTTCGGTGAGGATCTGCCGTCCCGTTCCTGTATCGCCGTGAAAGGAGTCCCGGGCGATTTTCCCCTGGAGATCGAGGTCATCGCCACGAAGTAGAGGCCCGAATTAGAAAAGAGTCTTGCTTTGTGGTAGCATTTGGTGCCCGCTGTATGGCGGCATAGGACGAACTCAACAGTGTTTATCCGCAAGGTCACCCTATCCCCGCCGGGTGACTCGTATTCGTCGATAGGCCCGTTCCAATTCTTATGGGGTATGGGAGTCGATGGTCAAGCAGAGACGAGCACCATGGAAGGAGGGGTTCATGAGTGACGAGGCCAGGGGTTGCCGGGAGCTATTCAACGAGGTTATTGACGCCGGACTATGCACACTGTGCGGCGCATGTACAGGCGTCTGTCCGTACCTCGTCCACTACAAGGGACGGGTTGCTCTTCTTGATAACTGCACTGTGGCTGATGGGCGGTGTTACCGACACTGCCCGCGCACCTACTCCGATCTAAATGAGGTCAGCCAGAAGGTGTTCGGCGTACCCTTTCAGGCGGATGAACTAGGTGTCGTCAGGGAGACGCTTCTGGCCCGGTCAACAGACCAGGAGATACAGCACAAAGGTCAGGACGGAGGCACCGTAACAGGCCTGTTGGCGGTGGCTCTGGCCGATGGTTTTATCGAGGGGGTGGTTGAGACAGCAATGGCTGACGATAAATCCCCCCAGGGCGTCGTAGCCCGGAGCAGGCAGGAACTGCTTCAGTGCGCTGGCAATAGCTATGAACCCAGCCCCGTTCTTGAAAGGCTCAACCGCGTCACGCGTGAGAGCAATGAGAAGCTAGCTGTCGTTGGTCTACCCTGCCAGACCTTTGCTGTGAGCAAGATGAAGGCATACCCGGCGGCCCGGGACATGAATATCGATAATGTGAGGCTGGTAATAGGTCTGTTCTGCGGCTGGGTGCTGACCGGTGGCTTTCACCAGTTCTTGCAGGAGAAGTTTGACCTGTCACGGGTGGTCAAATTTGATATCCCCCATCACCCGGGCAACACGTTTGACGTGTACTATGAGTCGGGCAAGGAATCAGTGGAGCTGGACGAGATCAGACGGTTCATCAGTCCAGGCTGCAGTTATTGCTGGGATATGACCGCCGAGTTCGCCGACATCTCCGTGGGTTCAGGACGCGCCAAATTCAGAGGCTGGAATACCGTGATCGTGCGTAGCGAGGCCGGCGCTGAACTGGTGGAGCGTGCCAGAGCAAGAGGCGCTCTCGAGACCAGGCCGCTGCCTGAGGAGAACGAAACACATCTGAAGAAGGTCATGCGGGACAAGAAGAGGAGGATCCTGAGCCAGATCATTGCCAGGACGGGGGACAGAAGCGACCTCCTGTATCTGGGTCTGCCTGACGAGATTGTAAGCAGATTGCTGACCTAGAGAACCGCTTCGCGTGAACAGCATTCAAGGAGGTAAGAGGTATGGCGAGTATTGAGATAGATGCCCCCGGTACGAGCCAGCTCTTCATTGGCAACGAAGCTATAGCGCGCGGAGCCCTTGAGGCCGGAATCGGGTTCGCCGCTGCGTACCCGGGGACACCGGCCTCGGAGATTTTGGGCAGCCTGGCAGCCGTAGCCGCGAAGGTGGGCATTTACACCGAGTGGTCTGTAAATGAGAAGGTGGCTATGGAGGCCGCGGCAGGCGCATCCTATGCTGGTATTCGTGCTCTAACTGCCATGAAGCAGAATGGTGTAAACGTGGTCTCTGACTTTCTGGCAAACCTTGTCATGAGCGGCATCGGCAAGGGCGGGTTCGTTCTGGTGAGTTGTGATGACCCGGCCGCTATATCGAGTGGCAACGAACAGGACACCCGGCCCATAGCTAAATGGTTTGATATCCCCCTGTTGGAGCCCGGCGATTTTCAGGAGGCCAAGGACATGACCAGCTGGCTCTTTGATCTGGCTGAGGAACTGGGGACCATCTGCATGCTGCGCAGTGTGACACGCATTGCACATGCGAGAGGAAACGTGACGATAGGTGAGCTACCTCACAGGCAGCACAGGGCATACTTCCACGAGACACATGACCTCAAGAGTGTTATGCCAACGCCCTTCATGCCCATCCCCAGTGTGCCACGTCATAAGCTGCTACATCAGAAAATGGACAGGGCACGCGAGAGGTTCGAATCGTCGCCGTTCAACCGGTATGTCGGTCCGGAGTCGCCAGAGCTTCTTATTGTCACCAGTGGTAGTTGCTGGCTCTATTCCCGGGACGCGGTGAGGGCACTGAGACTGGAAGACCAGGTCGGTATCCTGAAACTGGGTACGGTCTGGCCGCTGCCCGAGGAATTCGTGCAAATACACCTCGGCAGGTCGCAGACCATCCTGTTTATCGAGGAGATTGATCCCTTTATTGAGCGTAGCGTTATGGAGATGGCAGCCAATCTGTCCTGTTCCGAGGCGCCGTCTGTGTTCTATGGCAAACGTTCCGGGCACATAAACGCCTACGGCGAGCTGAACCCCGATATAGTCATCCAGGCTATACGCCGGATACTGGGTGTCCCGTATGAGCCCCGCGATGCTGACTATGCGGACAGGGCTACAGCCTTAGCTAAGAGCCATGTTCCTGAGAGGAGCATGGGTTTCTGTCCCGGCTGTTCGCACCGCGCCGCATTCTGGGCCATGAAGACTGCCCTCAAGCTGGATGGGCGCAATGGCTTTGTGACCGGAGATGTCGGATGCTACGGGTTGGGCCTGGGACCGACCGGCTACTTCCAGGCCAGGACGCTGCACTGCATGGGGTCGGCACCGGGAGTAGCGAGCGGACTGGGACAACTGGACCGATTCGGGTTTTCGCAGCCCGTGCTGGCCGTGGTCGGCGATTCAACCTTCTACCACTCTGCCCTCCCTGCACTCATAAACGGCGTCTACAATCGGTCGAATTTCACCCTGGTTATTCTCGACAACAGCGCCACTGCGATGACTGGGTTTCAGCCGCACCCCGGCACCGGGATGACGGCGATGGCAGAGCCGACGGATCCGGTAGATACGGAGGCTCTGTGTCGATCTCTGGGAGCCCGTGTCGAGATCTGCGATCCCTTCGACCTGACGGGGACCATCGAAGTGTTGCTGCGCACGATGGCGGAAGAGGACGGGACCAGGGTGGTGATGATGAAGCGGGGTTGCGAGCTCGTGAGAAAGAAGAGCGCAGGCCCTCCGTACAAGGTGTATGTGGATACCGAGAAGTGCATTGGAGAGGCTTGTGGCTGCGACAGGCTCTGCACCAGACTGTTCCTCTGTCCCGCGCTAATATGGGATAAGGACGCGGCCAGGGCCGCCATTGATGACATCATCTGTGCCGGATGCGGCCTGTGTGCAGACATATGCCCGCAGGGTGCGATCGTGAAGGAGGCGGCATGAGCGCGAGGCCACTAAACAGAGACCCACTTAACCTCATCGTCACCGGCGTGGGTGGGCAGGGGAATGTGATGATATCGTTGATTGTGGGCAACGCGCTGGTGAGTGAGGGGTACTTCGTCACCGTAGGCGAGACCTATGGAATGTCGCAACGGGGTGGCCCGGTTATGAGCCATCTGAGGGTCTCCGGCGAGAGACAACACAGCCCTTTCATACCCGAAGGGTGTGCCGATGTCATCCTGGGCATGGAACCTGCAGAAACGTTGCGCATGCTGGGACGGTACGGCAATCTCAGAGTGGTTACCATTGTCAATCCTCGGCCGATATACTCCATAGACGTCACCGCCGGGCTGGCTGAGTACCCCCAGATGAGCCAGCTTTTGGAGGCCATTGAGGAACTGTCAGCACAGACGTGGATCATCAATGCCACGGAGGAAGCGCAGAAGCTAGGAGATCCCATGTTTGCGAACGCCATTCTCATTGGAGCGTTGATCGGTTCGGGCCTTCTGCCCGTTGACCGGGCAGCGGTGGAAGGCGTTTTGTCAGACACCTTCCCCAAGCAGATTGACACCAACCTGGCCGCCTTCAGCAAGGGGTTTGAGCTTCTGCAGTAAAGCGAGCAACAGCATCGACAGCTTCAGAGGCATCGCCTGGCATCTACCTCTATGTGTTGACCTATTGCAGGCAATCGACTACAATGCCAACTCGAGCCTGCAACGGGACGCCAGCAGTCGGCTGATGAGGTGGGTTAGGGCAATCTGCCCGTCCGTGCACGCCTGATGATATGCAGGACCGCGACAACAGAGTCGACTTGAACTGGGATGACGACCACGTACTCCCGTCGAGAGTCTATCCGGATATAGCCCATCTCTTCAGCAGGATGACGGCTGTCACCCTCGGTGCAGTGGCTGTAGCCGAGCGCGAACTGGTTCTCGACATCGGGTGCGGCCGGGCCGTTGACGCCCTTGACCTTGCCACAAAGGGAGGCGTATGTGCCGGCCTGGATCCCTCAGGCAAGATGCTGTCTCATGCGCGCGAGCACGTGACGCTTAACGGTACCCGGATAGACCTGGCGCGCGGTGTGGGCGCACATCTCCCCTTCAAAAGAGACTCGTTCGACAAGGTCATCTGCAAGGGAGCGCTGGACCACTTCGCGCATCCCGACATAGCCATAGCAGAGATGGCCAGGGTGCTCAAACCACAGGGAAGGGCGGTCATTGCCATCGCGAACTTCGAGAGCCTGGGCTTTAAGGCAGGTAGAGCGATATTCTCCATGAGGGGGAGTCTTGGCAGGAGGAAGACAGGCAACAACGGTTTCTGGCATATACCTGAAGATCACACGATCAAGCTCGACTACGGAACTCTGAAGCACCTGGTCAGGCCTCATTTCAGGATAGAGCGCGCCATCGGCATATCGCTGCTGGTTGGCCTACCGGGCTGGAGTAGCCTGCTGGACAAACTGCCGGAGAGCCTCTCTTCTGCATCCCTGAGGCTCCTTGACGTGATGGCCGACCGCCTGCCCTCTCTGAGTAACGTCATCGTGATGAGATGCGCCCCCAGGAACAAGGCTACTTCCTGGTCAGCAGAATAGACGAGATTCGGTAACTCCCCACTATTTCGTGTACCTTCCCTATCTCGGCGCTGTGTTCAGCCATTAGGTGATCGACCGCCTCGGTGACTTCGGGCCAGTCGTCATAGTGGTAATCATGAAAACCCAGAACACCTCCGGAGACGAGACGAGGCCAGATAAGACGGAAATCGCTTTCGACACAGTCTCTGGAGTGACACCCGTCCACAAAGCCGAAGACGAATCTCTTTCGCTCGTCGAACTCCACCTCGCGCGAGTCCTGCCTGATGGTCACGATGTTGTCGAAGCGTCTGGTAGCGTCCCTGTATACGTCCCACATGGACCGGCCCTCGAGAAACGCCTCGTACACTTCGCTGGCGGAGACGGAGCTCCTGCTCACCGTCCTATCGTGTGCAGGATCGAATGTGTCAATGACATAAAGCTTCCTGCCGTGTCGGCTGGCCAGCCTGGCTAGCTTCACCGTTCCTCCGCCCATGTAGGCACCGATCTCGACCAGGTCTCCGTCCAGATCCAGCAACCTCTGGTCTCGTATGAAGCTGACCAGGTGCTCATAGCCCACGAACTCAGGAGGATCTGCTTTCCGCCTCAGTATCCTGCGCCGGATCCGGCCGATATTGCCGGTCACTCATCACCTCCAGGGGGCATTCTGACATCATGGTCCATAGAGAGACCTACACTGACGTTTCGACTCTGGTTGCTCCGCACAGGCCGCAGAAATCGCCTCACAGGAATCGGCGGAACAGCCCGTTTCGGGCCCCTCTGGCCTCCATCTGGCTTGTCAGGGCGATAATCATGGCTGCCGACACCCAGCTCGGCTTTTGCGCAGGAGGCCAGATTTCCTCCTCCGGTATCTTCATCCCCGTCCAGAAACGTCCATCTTCATCCCTGAGTCCGAGGATCCAGTCGAGCAGAAGCGCTGCTCGGTCATGTTCGCCAAGGCGGTTGAGCGTCAGCACCAGTTCACAGGTTTCCGCCACTGTTATCCACCACGGTTCTTCCACCACGCACTTGCATCCCCAGCCATCAAGGACGAAGTCTGACCATTTCTCAAGGATGTGCGCCCTGGCTTTCGGCCCATTGACTATCCCGACCAGGACCGGATAGTACCAGCTCATGGCATAGTCAAACTGACCGTCCACGGAGTTCTGGAACAGGTCGGGGCGTTCGCCTATGGCACGGGCCAGTCTCCGGCTGGCGGCACTCCACTCCGGCTTGCTCAGGCCCAGTAATCTCGCTATCCTGACCGCGGCCCGCAGACTCTGGAAGACGCAACTCGAGGATGCGATGACGGCCACCGGGTAGACCGCCCCCTGGGCGTCGCTGGCCCAGTGAACCTCGCCGGTCGGTTGCTGCAGTTGTAGTGCAAAGTTGATACCTTCCTCCATCGTGGGCCACATCTCAGCGATGAAGTCTGCGTTCCCGGTGTGCAGATAGTGGTACCACAGACCCACCGCCAGGTATGTGCTATAGTTGGTGTCGCGGGTCAGGTCCTGAGGCTTGTCGTCAATGTAGCTGGACCACCAGCTGCCATCGGGATTCTGGTGATCCCGCAGCCACAGATAGGCCCGTGCAGCCTCCTCAGATCTCCCCGATGCATCCAGGGCGATGGCAGATTCTACGTGGTCCCAGGGGTCGGCGATGCCGTTCTGATGCCAGGGTATGAGGCCGGACGGCAGCTGGGTCTGGCTGATATGGTCGGCCTGTTGCTGTATCAGTTCCTCCATGTCCGATAACGTCAGCTCCTGCTTCAAGCTCATGGCATTACCCCTGGTTCTTGCACACGTAGAAAACTATGCTCTTGGGGAAGAATCTATTGAGAAGAGCCTCGAGCCAGCGCAAGGGCCTGCTGTTGGTGCTCATGTCCCAAACCAGGAACCTGTGATACAGGGAGGGAACAAAAGCCCTGTCGTTGTTCACTCCAAACAGACAGCGGCATATCCAGTACAGCGAATGCAGGCCATGCTTCCGGCGGATGGCGAACACTCTGAGATCATTGATACGCAGCGGCGAAAGGAGTTCCCGAGGCCTGTATATCCTGATGTGCCCGCCCGCGCAATCGTGGTAGTCACGAGATATCTTCCAGCAGATGGCTTCGGGAAGGTAGTTGGGGACGCTAATAGCAAGAACCCCGTCATCCTTCAGCACCCTGGCCATTTCCTGAATACTCTGCCGATCGTCTGGAACATGCTCCAGCACCTCTGAACAGATTATCTTGTCAAACGACGCGCTCCTGAAGGGAAGGCGTGTTGTGCTCCCCTGGATCAGGATCCATTCTCCCCTCGACTCTCCCTGCCTGTCCATGGCCCGCAATACTCCTCTGGCTCGAGCCAGTTCTTCCGGGTCGATGTCCAGGGCATAAGCGGCACAGCGTGCTGTGCGACAAGCTTCCCAGCTGTGTCTGCCTGTGCCACACCCGATGTCGAGAACCCTCTCGCCGTCTTTGATACGCAGGAGGCTATAGTCGACGGTTAGCATTCACATCACTTCCCTATATACTTCCACTGTCTTCTGAGCAGCTCTCTGCCAGGTGAATTCCCTCTCGATCCTCGTCCGCCCTGCTTGCCCCATTCTCTGCCGCAGGGCGGCATCGTCGAGCAGTTTCCTGACTGCGGCCGCCAGCGCTTCAGGGTGCGCGGGCGGTATCAAAACTCCGGCCTCACCATCCTGCCCCACCACCTCCGGTAGGGCGCCTCCGGTGGTAGAAACTACAGGCAGTTCGCAGGACATCGCCTCTGCGGCCGGAAGGCCGAAACCCTCATACAGCGAAGGTACCACGCACATCTCCGCTATCGAGTACTGCCGCACCAGTTCTTGTGTGGTGACCCTCCCTGTGAAGGTGACCATGTCCTCGATACCGTATTGCTTTATCAGTCTGAGGTATTGGCCGTCGGGAAGAGGGCTGCCGACCACGGTCAGCTTGATACCCCTACCGTCCCTCAACTGGCGGAGCGCCTGGAAGAGGTAGGGCACACCTTTCACCGATTGCTCTCCGCTGTTGACCAGGACCAGGCTGTTCGCCTGTCGTGGCACATCATCCCTCTTGAACACGTCCGCGTCGATTCCGTTTGGGACGATCCTCAACTGCGTCTTGCCCACTCCGTGGGCCTGCTGGATGGCGCCGGCTGAGCTCTGAGAGACTGTTATCACCCTGGTCAAACGGCGCGCCACCCGACTCTGCATACCGCAGAAGGCATACCATCTCCGCAGGAGGAATTTCCTGCGCAAATTTGTCGCCTGAGCCAGCGCCATCTGCCGGTCGATCGGTATAGGGTGATGGATGGTGGCTACGACGGGTATTCCCAGTCGCTTCATAAGCAGGAGTCCGTAGCCAAGGCACTGGTTGTCGTGAATGACGTCAAAGCGGGTCCCGGGAAGCAGCTCCTTTATCCTGCGGTACGCTCGAAGGCTGAAAGTCAACGGTTCCGCAAACGCTCCCGTGCAGGCGGCCATGAGCTCGTAGGCGTTAATCGGATCGTTCAACCGTGAGAGAATGCTCCGCACGGAGTTCTTGGTCTCGTAAAGGTTCAGACTCTCGAGACGGTGCAGCCTTATGCCGTCGGCAAGATCAGGGTAGGGTGGCCCGGCCATCACCTCGACCTCGTGTCCCAGGTCGCGCAGAGCGCGGGACAGGTAGTGGACATAGATACCCTGTCCCCCGCAGTACGGATTTCCACGATAAGATAGAAGACAGATCTTCATGCTTCCACGGGCTCGGCTGTGATCAGGCCGGGGAGTTGTCTCCCAATGCTACAAGCCTGCTCGGTTCTTGTCAAGGTCTCGACAATGGGGCTTTTCGCGTCACCACGAGACGGACTAGCCTGCCGGGTGGACAGCCGATTGGCCTAGTCGGCTCTCTGCTTATCTTGTCCCGGTGGTGGGGGATATGCGTGTGGAGGCTCACTGCGCCAGTCCTACCCCCTTGACTCGGCGGGGGAACCGCACTGTTTGCGGCGCAACCACGGTGGGTAAGGTGGCGCCATCCCTATGGACTTTGTCTGCCTGATACAGATAGAATTGCTGGCGGACCCTGGCGAAGAGGCCATATCTCAATGGGTCTACCGATTGAGTTCAGGAGGTGTAGTCATGGGCAACAGATTGCAGGACAGGGTGGCCATTGTCACGGGTGCCGGTCGGGGCATCGGCCGCGGTGAGGCGCTGGCTCTGGCATCGGAAGGCGCCAGGGTTGTGGTAAACGACCTCGGCGGTGCTGCCGATGGCACCGGTGGAGAGACATCTCCGGCGGATGAGGTCGTATCGCAAATAGCTGACATGGGTGGCAGGGCTGTGGCCAACTATGACTCGGTCGCCAGCCCTGAGGGCGGCGAGAGCATCGTGAAGACGGCCATCGACAGCTTCGGCAGACTCGACATACTGGTGAACAACGCCGGCATTTTGCGCGACCGAATGGTATACAACATGACCGACGAAGAGTGGGATAGTGTGATCAAGGTTCACCTCTACGGTCATTTCTGTGCCACAAGAGCTGCATGCGTGCTGTTCCGGCAGCAACGATGGGGACGTATCATCAACACTTCATCGGTAGCCGGCCTTTATGCTACTACACACGGGCAGGCCAACTATGGAGCTGCCAAAGAAGGAATCGTTGGCCTGACCAGGAAGATCGCCAGGGACATGGGCAGATATGGCGTCACGTGTAACTGCATCCGCCCGAATGCCGGTACCCGGTTGACACTCAGCGAAGAGATGAGAAAGGCGTGGCCCCAGGAGGTGATCGACAAACTCGAACAATACCGCCCCGAGGACATCGCTCCTCTGGTTGTCTGGTTGGCATCGGAGGAGGCAGCCAACGTCAATGGGCGAACATTCTATGTTGAGACGGGCAGGGTCGCCCTATACTCAGAGCCGGTAATGGAGAAACAGCTGGTCAAGGGCGGTGCCTGGACGATCGATGAGCTATTCATGTTCATGCCCGCCACCGTTACGGGTGAACTGGTGAATCCCGACCCGCCCCAGACACCGGGGTCGTGACCTTTGACTTTTGGGGGCCGATGATGGAAAATGCCGGAAGGCCGAGACCTATGCTGCCGATGGCGGCCAGACGGCCGCGGAAGGCCCTGGAGAATTCTTTTTTTTGGAGGAACAAATATGGCAGGAATCATGTCTTATGGGGTCCATATCCCCCGCTACCGGATCGATAGGTCGGTTATCTACTCGGCTATGGGGTGGCTGAACCCTGCCTCGTGGATGGCCGGGGAAAAGACGGTAGCCAACTTCGATGAAGACAGTCTGAGCATGGCGGTAAACGCCGCCATGAGTTGTCTGAACGGGGTTGATAAGAGGACGGTCGATGGGGTCTATTTCGCCAGCGTCACTCTTCCTTATAAGGAGAGGCAGAGCGCGGCGATAATCGCCACCGCTCTTGACCTGGGAAGCAACCTGAAGACGGCCGATTTCACCGGGTCGACCAGGTCCGGCACCGCTGCACTGCTCGCTGCTCTTGACGCCGTCCAGGCAGGATCAGCCGGCAGTATCCTTGTCTGTTCCGCCGACGCTCGGGCCGGAAAGCCGGGGAGCCTTCAAGAGGAGCTCTATGGGGACGGCGCGGCCGCTATCCTCGTAGGCAAAGACACGTCGGCGGTTGGATTTCGCGGTGCGCACTGCGTTTCGTACGATTTCGCCGATCGGTGGATGGCCGACTTCGACAGGTTCGATCGGCTCATGGAGGACAGGTGGGTCAGGGAGGAGGGATACACGAAGTTCATCCCGGAGGCCATCTCGGGCCTGGCCGGGAAACTGGGACTCGCCCCCGGGGACGTTGCTAGAGTTGGCTATCCCTGTCTTAATGCCAGGGAGCACGCCGGGATCGGGAAGAGACTTGGACTGGAGCCGGAACAGGTCCAGGCACATCTTCTCGACGTTCTG
>SL_5KL_010_SEDDRAFT_10000316_pt1 | contig 31452 bp, 32 predicted proteins | sample SodLakKL_010_SED_FD_9118 | JGI IMG/M metagenome (IMG submission 9118) | reverse complement strand
ATTTAACTCTGATAGGGTCGAGGAAAGATAAATAATCTGGGCTGCTCCGGAATTAAGATAGGAGGAGATTCCTGGAGATTCAGCCCGCATTATATCGTGATCATCGGTAACCATAGCCGATCCTGAATCCTTGATTTCAGCTTTTAAAATTCCAATTCCACATCTCAGGTTATTGATCAGCATAACTCCAAGTTTGGTGCGTCCGCTGCCCTCAGGCCTTCCGGTTAAAGAAATTGTTTCCATTTTATATCAGCTTCCTTCCCTACTAAAGCAAATTCTTAACATTTTTCAAGATTCCTGCAGGATTATTGTTATTTTTTCTTGAAATAAGGTAAATAACAGGAAGTATATATCCTTGAAATCCAGTCCAAAAAAAGATAAATCATCATCTACAGCAGGGTACGGAAAGCAAAACCGAGCTTCTTTTTTAGTAATGGTAGACTCGGCGGTTTCCCGGCCGGCCCTAATGCCCAGAAAGTCCAGGCTGCCCGCCGGCTAGCCCCGGGACTGAAATCGCGAAGACTATTTATCCAGGTATTTTTATCCTTCATTAATTGTATCAAAAAAACTCTCTAATCTCCAGTTTTTTGCCAGCAATATTCTTAAAGGGCAGGAAAGGATGAATAATAAATGGGTGATCTCTTTGATTTTTCCTGGCACAGCATAGCTTTTATTCTCATAACATTGCTCTGGTGGCTTGAATTCCGCATATTTCCCTCTACCGGAGCCAGGCGGAAGGATGCTGGCAGCCAGAGCTTTAAATTTATTCTGGGAGCAATTCTAATTACCATTTTAACCACCATAATCTTTGATATCGTCGATATAGGTGTTATTTCTGGTTTTCCCGGAAAATTTCTGCAAACTCTGGGAATAGTGGTCTATTTTTCCGGTCTGGTGCTGAGATACTGGTGCTCCTATCTGCTGGGAATATACTTTACCAGAGGGGTTGCTGTTCAGGAAGATCAGGAACTGGTTAGTTCCGGGCCCTATCGTATCCTCCGCCATCCTCTCTATCTGGGACTGCTGCTTTTGACCCTGGGGGTCCCGCTCTATTTTGCCAGCCTTACCGGCCTAATTCTGGGAGTTATCTTGATGCCCTGGGCTCTCAGAAAAAGAATCTTGCTCGAGGAAAATAAATTGAGTAATTCTCTGGGAGAAAGGTATGACGACTGGGTTAAAGGCCGCTACCGGTTAATTCCTTTTATCTATTAATTTGCCACTGGAGGTGAAGAGACTGAGCACCAGTAAATCAGCAGTCATCATCGGGGCCGGGCTGGCCGGACTGACAGCTGCTATAACTTTAAAAACTGCAGGTTTTAAGGTCACTCTGCTGGAAAAAAACAGCCATTTTGGCGGCAAGCTAAACAGCGAGATAAGTTGTGGTTTCAATTTTGAACTGGGGCCCTCACTGCTTACCATGCCCAGGGTTTTTGAAAAGCTGTTTCAGGCAGCGGGGAAAAATTTTCACCACTATGTCAGGCTGGAACGACTTCCTCTGGAATGGCGGGCCTTTTTTGTTGATGGCAAAAGAATAGATTTTTACTCCCACATGAACCAAATCCAGCAGAAAAATCCGGAGCTGGGCAGAAAAGATATTAATGCCTTAAGAGACTACCTAAACTACAGCCAGCAGATGTTTGACCAGACGAGAGAGGGTTACCTGAGATTGGGACTTGATACCACCAGAGATATAATCCAGCACTACGGACTTTTCAAAACCTTTCGCGGCTTTGATGTTTTTCTTTCTATGAGTGATGTGATCTTTAAATATATCAGCAATCCCTATTTAAGGACTGTTCTCAACTCCTTCAGCAGATACATCGGTTCTTCGCCCTATCGAGCCCCGGCCGTCATGAATCTTCTGCCTCACATCCAGCATAAATTCGGACTCTGGCATGTTTCAGGAGGAATGCAGAATCTGGCCCGGGCACTCTATCTTCTGGCTCGAGAGCTGGGGGTTGATTTTTACTTCAGACATCAGGTTACTGCAGCAGATATCCAGAACAGGAGGGTTTTAGCTGTAAGCACAGATAGAGGAAGCATATTTTCAGCTAATTATTTCCTCTCTAACATGGAGGTAATCCCCTTCTATCAGAGGATAACTGGAGAAGATGAGGAGTTTCTCAGCCAGTATTCCCAGTATGAACCAAGCTGCTCGGGATATGCCATTCATCTCGGAGTTGAGAAGAACTATTCCAGCCTGACCCATCACAATCTGTTTTTCTCCAGCAATCCCCGGGATAACTACCGTTCAGTCTTTAAAAACTATCGCCTGCCCGAGGATCCCACAATATATCTTACCGCACCAGCAAATTCCCGGTTGGCAGCTGAAGATAGACAGTATATAAAAATTTTGGTGCATATACCCTATTTACAGCAAGAATCCTTCAGTCCGGAGGAATATCAAGGGTTAGAGAAGCGAATTTTAACAAAACTGGAAAATATGGGATTGAAAAATCTTCGGGATAGGATAATCTGCAAGAGGGTGCTTCTGCCAGAAGAGATAGAGTCCTTTTATTTTTCCAACCGGGGTTCTCTTTACGGCATAGTAGCTGATATGGATAAAAACAGGGGACTAAAGGCTCCTAAAGAATCAGAAAAATATAATAATCTCTTCTTTGCCGGCAGCTCTGTTAATCCCGGAGGGGGGATGCCAATGGTGGTTCTTTCCGGCCGGCAGGCTGCTGATAAAATAATTTCTCAGGAGGATAACTCTGATGCTAAAAATTGATATACCCGGTTTTCAGGAGCTCATAATAAAGAAAGTTGTTTTTGATTATAATGGAACTCTGGCCCTTAAGGGAAAAATCCAACCCGAGATACTGGCTAAACTCAAAAAACTGGCAGATCTTTTTGAGGTCTATATTGTCACGGCTGATACCTATGGAACAGTAAGGCAGAGCTTTACCGGCAGCTCTGTCAGGGTGAAGGTCATCTCTGGCAGTCAGGGCCGTCAGGAGAAAGAAAGGTTTGTTAAAGACTTAAATTCAAATGAAGTGCTGGCTGTAGGCAACGGTAAAAATGATGCCGCCATGCTTCAGGAAGCCGCTCTGGGTATAGCTGTTCTGGAAGGTGAAGGTATGGCTGCTGAACTTTACCGCTCGGCAGATTTAATCTGCCCGGGTATAGCCGAAGTCTTTGAGCTGCTGGATAATCCCCGGGGTCTCAAGGCCAGTCTCAGGGGTTAAAGAAATGCCCGACCAGCCAGATTCCAGGAGTTAGATCAAGGAAATTAAAGCCCCGGGAATTCCCGGGGCTTTAAAAGTAGGCTAACTTTGAGTCTGCAGGAAATATTTCCGGGAGCGATTGTAGGTTTTTTCGGCTTTTTCATCAAAAAGACAGCCCGGAATTTCCCCTTTATTGTTATGGTATTGAATGCAGGCACAACAGTTGCCCTTGCGGGGGCAGGGTTCATAGGTGCAGCTGCAATAATCTAGATTATTATCTATTTCAGAACACTCCGGCATTCACTCACACCTCCCAGTATGTTATTTTCTCCCACTTTCCAGTATAATTTTACTATCTCTTTTGAAAAAATTCAATGTTTCTCCAGCAATCAAACAAACATCTCCAGTTTCCTGCTGCCAGAAATATAAAGATTCTGCTGCTTCAGCCCGGTAAGTTCCCGACTGTCAAAAATAATCAAAAGATATTTCTGCCAGCCTATCAGATGAAGCAGCCCGGCCTCTTTACCGTATTCTATCGTCAAGGAGAAGTTCAGCTCTTCTTTAACTTCAAATATGATAATCTTCATGGTAATACCTCCCAACTTCGGAGTTCAGACTAACTGCCAACTCTGAGTTTAAGATGCTCTCCGGCATCCCTGCCGATAAACTGATTATTGTAAAGTTCATAATAATATCCCTGCCGCTCAAGCAGCTCCAGATGGCTGCCGCTTTCTTTAATACGGCCCCCGGATAATACCAGGATTCGATCAGCCTGTTTAATTGTAGATAATCTATGGGCTATAATAAAACTTGTCCTCCCGGCCAGAACTCGATCTGCCGCTTTCTGGATTAAAAGCTCCATCTCAGTATCGATCGAAGAGGTGGCTTCATCAAGAACGAAAAGAATCGGATCGTTGATAATTGCCCGGGCAAAAGAGATAAGCTGTTTCTGGCCGGTGGAGAGCAGGTCTCCTCCTTCACCCACCTCTGTCTGATAGCCCCGGGGTAATCTTATGATAAAATCGTCAGCCTGAACCAGCCTGGCAGCCTGCTTTATCTGCTCTTCAGAAGCAGCAGGCCGGGCAAATCTAATGTTATCAGCTATGGTGCCGCTGAAGAGATGGGGATCCTGAAGCACATAACCAATGCGGGACTGCAGCCAGCTCTGAGACCGCCTGCGATAATCAGTGCCGTCCAGCAGAATCTGTCCGGAAACCGGTTCATAAAACCGGCAGAGCAGGTTGACAATGGTGCTTTTCCCGGAGCCGGTTTCACCTACCAGAGCTATTTTTTCCCCGGGAGCCACCTTGAGATTAAAGTTTTCCAGAATCGGTTCCTCTTCCTGATAGTGAAAATTAACCTGCCGGAACTCCACCTTCCCTTTAAAGGCAGGCCATTTGGAGCTGTCAGGCTGTAAAATTGTGCCGTATCGGGCAGCAATTTCTTCACTATCAGTTATATCAGGTTCGGTTTTGATGAGGGATAAAACCCGCTCTCCGGCTGCCTGAGCTGACTGCAGCTCGGCAAAAACCCGGGCCAGCTCCCGCACCGGCTCAAAGAACTGGATGGTATAGTTGACAAAGGCTACCAGGGTTCCATAGGTTAGAACTCCCTGGAAAACCGCCCCTCCTCCCCGCCAGAGAGCCAGGCCTGTCCCGATACTGCTCAGCGAGAGGACCAGCGGCAGGAAAAGAGCTGAAAAGACAGCAGCTCTCACTGAAGAAGCCTTCATGCTGGCCGTGAGATCAGCAAACTCTCTGGAGTTCTGCTCTTCCCTGACCAGGGTCTTGCTGGTCCGGGCTCCGCTGATACCTTCATTGAAAGCCCCGGTTATCTTGGAGTTTAAACTCCGGACCAGTCTGAATTCAGCGAGAATTTTTTTCTGAAAATAAAGGCTGATTAAAGCCAGGGGCGGCACAACCGAGAGTGTGATGAGAGCCAGGCGGAAATTTAAGGCCAGCATAATAACCATAATGGTCACCATCATGCTGCCGCCCCAGACCAGATCAACCAATCCCCAGGAAATCACACTGCTCAACCTGTGAATATCAGAAGTCAGTCTGGCCATCAACCAGCCGACCGGCTTTTTATCATAATAGGAAAGCGATAACTGCTGGAGCTTTTCAAAGGCTGCCTGGCGGATATCACAGGCAATATCAGTCTCCAGCCTGCCGGCCAGATAAATAAAAAGAAAGATGTTTAAAGCCTGCAGGGAGATAATCAGAAAGTAAACCCAGGCAAAGCCTCTAAATCCCTCAAGCTGATTGGGAACGACAAAGTTATCTATAGCATAGCGGGTCATGAGTGGCAGCACGGCATCTACTCCAGCTACCAGCAGCATCACTGCCGCCAATCCCAGCAGGATCCGCTTATAGGGCAGACTGTATTTGATGATCTCCTTCCAGAGATCCAGATTAAATCTTTTATTATAGGTTTCTTCTTGTAATTTTTGCATCCTGATTCACTCCTGTCTTAACTGATGATCTCTTCTTCATTCTGCAGCTGCCAGGTCCGGCGGTAGATGCCAGGTTCCTTGACAAGCTCCTGATGAGTGCCCCGCTGAACAATCTTTCCCTGCTCCAGTACCAGAATCTGGTCGGAAGAAGCCAGAGTGCTGATCCGGTGAGAAATTATTATTTTTGTCAGGTCAGCATAATTTTTCTTAAGAGCCTCTCTGATTTTGAGATCTGTCCTGGTATCAACAGCGCTTAAAGAATCATCAAAGATCATTACCGGACAGTTTCTCACCAGGGTTCTGGCTATAGCCAGCCGCTGCTTCTGACCACCGGAGAGCGAAACTCCTCGTTCTCCCACCTCAGTCTGATAACCCCTATCAAATTCAGAGACCACTTCATGGACAGCTGCAATTTCAGCTGCTCTCTCCAGCTCAGAGGGCTCAACCTCAGACGCGGCCAGAGCAATATTTTCTTTGATGCTTCGGGCAAAAAGATAGGGTTCCTGAAGGATCAAGCCAATCTGCTGCCTGATCCAGCCTCTATCATACTCCTTCAGCTCCCGGCCGTCTATTTTGATTGAGCCCTGCTGATAATCGTAGAGGCGGGTCAGCAGATAGGTCAGAGTGCTCTTGCCAGAACCGGTGGAACCAAGAATTCCTAAGGTTTCACCGGGCTTGACGCTAAAGGAAATATTATCGAGCACCGGCTCACCGACCTGATAGCTGAAGCTTAAGTTCCTAATTTCAATTCTTCCCCGAATCTTTTTCTTAAGCCCCTGATGGCGGAAATCTTCCCGGGGCTCATTGAGGATATGCTTCATCCTCTCGATGGCTACCTGAGATTTGCCCAGATCGGTTAAAATTCTGCCAGCCTGGCGCACCGGCCAGAGCAGCATGCCTTCATAGGTGACGAAAACCACCAGAGTTCCGAGAGTTATCTGACCGGCAGCCGCCCGCTGAGAACCTACCAGCAGAACCAGTCCAATCTGAAGAAAGCAGATAAAATCAGAGAAGGACCAAAAATAGGCCAGCAGCCTGATTAATCTAAAGGTCAGATCCCTGTGTCGGCGATTTTTTGCTGTGAAGATCCTGACCTCTTCCGGCTGTCGGGCAAAGGCCTTGACCACTCTCACTCCTGTCAGGTTCTCCTGTAAAACGGTGGAAAGTTCAGCCTCGGCTTCATCAGCAGCTCGAAAGGCCACCCTGACCTGGAGAAAAAAGATATAGGAGAAGAAAAAAATAACCGGTACTACAAGCAGTGAAATCCCTGTCATAAAGGGGTCGAGATAAAACATAATTCCAGCTATAATTCCCAGCATAAAGATTGCTCTACCAACCTCCACCAGCTGAACTGCAAAAAATCGTCGGACAGTTTCCAGGTCAGAGGTGCAGCGCTGAATCAGATCACCGGTATCTTTGTTGACATGATAGGAAAAGCTTAGATACTGAAGATGGCTAAAAAGTTCATCACGCAAATTACGGGCCATCTCTTCAGCTGCTTCAGCTGCCCATCTGCCTTTGAAGTAAAGAAATAATCCTCTAAAAAGTGTTAAGATAATTATTAAAAGAGCCGGCAGCCAGAGATTTGTCAGCCAGTAATCTCTCCCTCCGGTCAGCTGAAAAAAATTTTCTGCCAGAGCGGGAAGATTCAATGGTTCGCTGCCAATAACAGAATCTATCGTTATTCTAATCACCTGGGGAACCAGCAGCAGGAATATAGTAGAAACCCCTACTGCCAGAACCGCTGCCAGATACTTCAGCTTCATTTTTTTCATGTAGTTAAAGGCTGTCAAAATTGTATTCATGTAATTTCACCACTTTCGACTAAAATAAAAAAGGCCGCAGAATTCCCGCGGCCTTTTGAGGATGAGTTTATCGCTGAACTAAAAGAGACAAACTGATAAACTCAATAAAAAAACTGCGGGAGCAACCCGCAGTTTAGTATAATATATTTGAGGTTCCGATTGAACTTGCTGAGGGGGCAGTCAATCAGCTGCTCAAAATTATATTATCTCCGGGGGCCGCTGTATCTGATAAACTATCAGAGTTTGTGAGACTATATACATGCGCTGCAGGCACACTACCATTAGGCATAATTATTCCAGGGTTAAGAAATAGAGATGCTATCCAGATAAATAATAAATCAAAGAGTCTGTCAATATTAAAGTTAATATCTTTTCTAAATCTTACTTTCTGATAGAAAATCATTTCAGCGACCCTCCTTTCTTTAAGTAGAGATAGTTATTTGCTTTAATGCGATAAAGAAGCACAGCAAAATATTTAAATATTATCTTAAACTTAAACACATTATAAACAATAAAATAAATAATTTCAAGTGTAAATTTAAAATTTTTAAGAAAAATTTTAAATATCCTCGAGCTGACATTCCGGACAGAGACCATAGATTTTGATATTATGGTCATTTATCTGATACCCGGTTCTCTCAGCAAGCTCACTTTCATAATCCTCCAGAGGGCATCCCAGGCACTTGATTTCCCCGCAGGATGTGCAGATCAGATGATGATGGTGGCTCTCAATAAACTCATAAAATTTTTCCTTTCTCGATCTATCTAAATTAAATTCTCTAATCAGGCCTCTGCTGGAAAAGAATTTTAAGTTGCGGTAAATAGTGGAAAGTTGGATCCCGGAATTTTCTTTAAGCAATCTCCGGTGAATTTCAGCTGCTGACAGCGGTTTGAGAGAGTCTATCAATTCCTTTAAAATTAAACGGCGCTGCCTGGTAACTCTAACACCCTGATTCTCCAGTATTTTTTGAGCCAGATTTTCTCGCTCTGACATGACAATCCTCCCCTTTGCCAGTAATTATACCCTGCAGCCTGCAGCAAGTCAAAATTTATTTGCCGAAAAAAATAGAGTTGTTTTTTGCAAGGTTTATTGCACGATTTTTTCCTGCAAGCAGCTATTCATTCCAAAATGAAAAACCCTGCCCGGGGAAGGCAGGGAAAACATGGAGGAGGAAAACAGTTTTTGTTTATCAGGATGCCTGCTGCTGCAGGCTGTCTTCTAATAGAGGTTAATATTATCAACAATCAAAAGAGTAATTAAATCAAGAACAAATTCTTTACTGTTATTTTATTTCCTATTTTGCTTACTGAAATTATAACTTGATTCTGTGAGAAAAAATTGAGAAAGAATCAATATTTTTACCAAGATTGATTTAAAATTATTTAAATCCCGGAGGAGGTCACTCATAATATTTTTCTGTGAGATAGTCAATAAAATCCTCGGTGGCATTATGAGCTCCACTGATTACCGCTTCTTCGGCCAGCAGCAGGTCATAACCATACTGTTCTCGAAATTCAGCAAAATCCGGCTGAATTATTTTCAGCAACTCCTGATTTTTGGTAATTTGAATCAGCCGGGCCTGCTGCTGCAGATCCTGCCTCAGCTGCTGGAGCTGTCCGGCATCCAGTTCGGGATCCAGTTCTGCTGCCTGAGATTCAAACTCCTGCTGGAGAATCAGTATTTCTTCCTGCATCTCAACTTCAAGCCCCTCAGCAGCGGGATGAACCCTCACTACCTCCTGAATATTTAGATAGGCAGCAGTGAAGCCGGTCGAAGCTGCTGGCAGAGTAANTAAAGTCAAAATAATTACAGCAGTAATGCTCAGTGATAAACCAGAGTAATTTTTCATATTAACCTCCCGGAATTTTCACCATAATTTTACAGGCCCTCATAGATTTTTTGCTGTAACCTTCAACCGGATAATATCATTTGCTGATATCAGCTTTTATTCTATTTCGCTGCTGGTATTTTGAATAAATAAACCAGCCAGTAACTTCAATTAAAAACTAATAAACTTACCGAATCTAAAAATCGCTATTCTATCCGGGGAAGATAAAAGCCGATGGTGGTCCCAACACCTTCACTGCTCTCTACAAAAACATCTCCCCCATGCTCCAGAATAATTTCCCGGGAAATGGCCAGCCCCAGACCACTGCCTTCCTGGCCGGGAGTCCGGGCTTTATCTACTTTATAGAACCTTTCCCAGATATTATCAAGTTCATTGGCCGGTATACCTATGCCTTCATCGCTAACAGTAAATTTAACCCTATCATTCACTGCTGCAGCTTCAAGATAGATAGGACTCTCTTCAGGAGAAAATTTGCGGGCATTATCCAGGAGATTGAAGAGGACCTGTTTGATACGAGAAGTGCTGGCTTCAATCAATAACTCCTCTTCAGGATAGTCCACCTGGATTCTTCCCCGCATTGAACCAGACTTATTAAAGGTATCGACCACCCGGGTAAGAAGATCGCCAGCAGAAATTATTTCCTTTTCTTCGGAGATATCCTGATTTTCATATTCAGCCATGCTGAGTATTTCATCTACCAGGGTTCCCAGCCTGTTGCTCTCCTGCAGCACTATCTCCAGATATTCCTCTCTTTTTTCCTGATCAGCAACTATTCCATCCAAGAGAATTTCAGCTGAACCCCTGATTGAAGAAAGGGGAGCTTTTAGCTCATGGGAAACATTGGCTACAAAATCCTGCTGTAATTTTTCAAAGCGCCAGCGTTCGCTGATATCCTGAAAAAGACCGACAACACCCCAGATGGTATCTCCCACACAGATGGCATTACAGCGCAGCAAAATCCGTTTTTCCTGCTTGCTGTTAGTGATAGTAAATTCCTGCTGATTGGCTTCCTGCTCGGTTAAAGCTTTATCAAAGGTTTCTCGGACCTGCTCTTCCAGGTCAATCTCGGAAATATTTTTATCGACCACTTCCTGAGATATATTGAAAAGTCTCTTGAAAGAGCTGTTGTGAAGTATAATATTTTTGTTTCTGTCTATTGCCAGAACTCCCTCTTCCATGCCAGTTAAAATATACTTTAACTTATTACGCTCCCGGGTTAGTTCCTCTATGCTGTGTTTTAATTCGGTGGAAAGAGAGTTAAAGCTGTCTCTTAAGGTGCTTATTTCCCGGCTGGGGTTTTCATCCTGAAAATCAAGCTGGAGTCCATAATCACCGCGCCGGAGATTTAAAACCGCTTTACTCATATTCTTTAAGGGACTGGCCAGACTGCGGGACCAGCCGTAGGCCAGTACCACACCCAGCACGATAGCAATAAAGGAGGAGTAGAGCATTAACCTCCGCACCTGTCTCACGGTAGAATTGATCCCTTCAACCGAAGTGAAAACCAGCAGACCTCCAGCAACCTCATCAACCTGACGCACCGGCATGCCGACCAGCAGCATGGGACGTTCAAAATGCTGGGGATCTACCTCCTGAGAGATAATATTACCGGCAAATATTGGCTCGGAATTTAAAAACTGAATGCTGGATCCACCGGTATCAAGATAGGGATAACTGTGAATTAAAAATCCCTGCTCATCAATCAGCCAGGCCTGACCGGAATTTATTTCAGCAATCAGCTGGAGAGTATTGGAAATGCTCTCCTCATCATTTTCCTCAACAGAATTGTAAAGAGCCTGGTTTAATACCTGACTGTTCTGGATTATCTCATTTTCAGTTTTGGAAAACTGAAAATTATAGAAGAAATAGATCATAGAAAAGCCCAGAATAATAATGATCAAAAGAGAAAGCAGGAAAAATCTCACAAATAATCTGGTAAAAAGGGTATTCATGCTGGAAGGCAGATAACCTGCCAGCTGCTGCTTAATATCATTCAGCCTTCTCTTCAACTTCAAATTTATATCCCACCCCCCAGACAGTCTTAATATAATCAGCAATCATCTCTCCTAATTTCTGCCGCAGAGATTTAATGTGGGTGTCAACTGTCCGAATATCGCCGAAATAGTCATAACCCCAGACCTTCTTCAGCAGGCTTTCCCGGTCGAAAACAATTCGAGGCGAAGAAGCCAGCGTCCAGAGCAGATCAAATTCCTTGGGAGTCAGTTCAATCTCTTCTTCTTCAATCTTAACACTTCTTTCATTCTTATTGATGACAAAGTCCTCATACTGCAATACCTCTCTCTCGGCTTCGCCTTCCCGCTGCAGTCGGCGGAGAACAGCTTTGGCCCGGGCGACAACCTCCCTGGGACTGAAGGGCTTGGTAACATAATCATCAGCTCCAAGCTCCAGACCCATTATCCTGTCAGAATCCTTGGTCTTAGCACTGAGAAAAATAATCGGGATGTTATTACCAGGCCGCAGCTCCTTACAGACCTCCCAGCCATCCATTTCCGGCAGCATAATATCCAGTACTATGATATCAGGATTAAGCTCCCGGATTAATTTCAATCCTTCCTGACCGGTAGAGGCCGTATGGACCTGAAAATTCTCATATTCAAAGTACTCAGTCAGTATCTGCAGGATATGATCATCATCATCAATTATTACTACCCGGTACTGATTCAAAGTAATTCCTCCTTGATAAATCACGTCTTTAACTAATTATAACTTTTTTTGGCTCTCAGTACAAGACAAACCAGATTCAAATCTGGCAGAAACTGCCACCTGGAGCTGCTGCTCCTGTTAAAATAACAGCTGATAAAGAAATACTGTCAGGATACTGGCAGTTACAACTGTCAGCAGACTGAACTTAAAATATGCCAAAAGCACAGCAGCCAATCCCCCGACCAGGGCGGCAAAAACTGAATCCGTAGCCTGTAATATTCCAGGAAAAATCAGAGCACTCAAAGCAGCAGAGGGAATATAAAGCATGAATCGTTTCCAGAAGGGAGGAAGCTCTATCTCTGAAAGAATAACCAGAGGCAGCATCCTGGGGAGATAGGTAACCAGAGCCATACCGAGCAGCAATATAATATAACTATTCATCATAATCATCTCCGGAAAAAATCACAGTTCCCAGAAAAGCTGCTGTCGCAGTGCTGAGGGTTATTCTCCAGCCTTCAGAAACATCAAAAAGAGGATTCCAGTAACTGATAGAGCTCAGCAAAAGTGCTATCAGTGCTATTTTAAATCTGCTGCTGGAGCTTGTAATTTCTGGTACAATCAGACCTAAAAACATGGCGTATAGAGCAATCTCCATGCTTGATTCCAGAATTTCAGGCAGCTGTCCACCCAGCATTACCCCGACTAGCGAACCGGTAACCCAGGCCAGATAGGGCAAGATAATAACTCCCAGAACATAATAGCCGGAGAGCCGGGAGCGCCTGTCAGTAGAAAGCAGGGAAAAGCTTTCATCGGTGATACCAAAGGCCAGAACCGCCAGCCAGCTGCGGGAGAGGTCAGGCAGCTTTCTTGAGACTGTAGCTGACATTAAAATATGTCTTAAATTGACAAAGAAAGTGGTGGCAACTATACCTGGAAAAGCTGCTCCTGCCGCCAGCAGCTCAACCGCCACAAACTGGCTGGCTCCGGCAAAGACCAGCAGGGACATTAAAACCGCCGCCAGGGGAGGCACTCCCGCTGTTCGGGATATCACCCCGAAGGCTACTGCTATGGGCAGATAGCCGATAGCCACCGGAAGTCCGGCCAGAAGGCCTCTGTGAAAATGCTGACTTCCTGCTCCGTTTTTTTCTTCGATCATAGATTCCTGAGACATCCTGCACATCCTTTTCTTTCAGCTGGTCGGTAAACAAATAAAAACTTTCTTCTATTATAAATACCAGGGTTAAAAAGACTGGAATAATAAATTAACGAGAATTAGTTATGTGATATTATATAATTAAATACCTGAATAAGCAAATAAGAAAAAGCTCCTTCCCGCCACCAAATATCTGCCGGAAAGGAGCTCCAGATTTAAGAACTTGACAAATCAGAGAATTTTATTGCTGGATTAGTAATCGGAGATATCATCTTCTTGATCATCTGATGTTTCAGCTTCAGTACTGTCATCCTCTTCAGTCTTGTCTTTTTTGCCCTTGAGAAAATCCAGTTTGGATACCAGTTCCGGCAGCATCTCAAAGAGCTTATCCAGCGAGCCTTTCCCCTCCAGGGTTACCAGCTCGACTTCATCATCTTTAATAACCAGGATAGCATTGGGAGAAATCCGACAGCCAACACCGCCGCCTGCTCCCCCGCTTTCTCCACCTTTGCCTTCTTTTTCTTCACCAATTCCGCCTCCCAGGCCAAAGGAAGCGGTAATTATCGGCACAAGTTTAACTGAACCAACCTGGATGGGCTCTCCTACCACGGTTTCTGTTTTGAGAAAATTATCAAGCTTGCTGTAAATCATCTCCATCATCTTACGGGTTTCTTCCATTTCTAACTCCTCCTTTTTTAATAAATCTTGAAATAAATTAAGTTAAAACCTCTAAGCCTGCTGCTCAAGCTTTGCAGGCTCCGATTTCTGCTGCCGGCGAAGCTGCCAGAGAAGTTTAAGTGTGGTCGGGGACAATAAAAAACAAAGCAGCTGGCCGATAAGCCTGAGAGGCAGCACAGCACCGGAAATTATGCCCCGGGTTTCTATCACCTCCCTTTCCCAGTTGACCTTTAAAGAAACCGGAAATTCTGACCGGGAAGATTTGAGAGAATAGTAAAAAGCCAGCAGCAGACCGTTAAGATCCGGTTCCGGCAATCCGGCTGTAATATTAATATTATAATACTTTGGTTTGAGCAAAGTTAGAATATCCCGGAGCAGTCCGTAAATATGCCAGAAATTTTTCCTGCTGAAGAGATCATCCTGATAAATTGATTTCAGCTTCTCCGGTAGGCTTTTTGAAGTTTTTTTAGTTTTCTTATCCGGACGGGGTGATCTCTCTTTCTTTTCTCTTTTTTTTCCCTCAGCAGAGAGCGGAATGCCAAATATTCTCATGCTGCTCTCCTGCTCTCCGGAAATGTTTTTTGCTTTGTAAGAAAAAACCGGGGAACCAGCAGCAATCTGATATTCCAGTTTTTCCTGATAGCTATATTCAATTTTATATTTAAAGGGCCATAAAACTGCCAGCAAAATAACTGCCAGCAGCAGGCTGCCAATAATTTGCAGCACAATCACCAATATCCCCTCCGGGCGATAATTATTCTTAATATGTTGGCAATTTTTGAATGCTTGTAAATATTATTATAATTGAAATTTAAGTTTTGTCAATGACAGGAGAAAAATAACTGATTTTTACTGCCTTCAGGGTTTCTGAAATCCAAAATATCTTTGCCTGCTTCAAACCCGGTTAGTCAGAGGAAAGGAAAAACCAATCAAAAAAGTGCTGAAAAGCTCACGGGGAAGAGCGGTAGCACTGGATAAAAATTATTTTTTATGTCCTCCAATATTGCTGTTAAGGCGTTCCCGGATGCTGCCCTCGGCTCTGCTCAGGCCGTAATCCAGCTTTCCCGGACCAAATCTATCCCGGATTTTATCCCGGGTCCTGGCCAGCCGAATTCTCTTCTCCTGATTTTGAAAGAGATTAAGTTGAATTTCATCTTCAGCCACCAGACTGCTCAAGGAAACACTGATCCGGCGGACCGGATATTTTCTCCGCCGGGTCTTTTTTTGCAAGAGCTCCCAGCAGACTTCCAGGATTTCATGCTCCAGATTGGTGGCAGTCTCGAGAGTTTTCTGGGCCTGAAAACCCGGCCTGGAAGTGCTGCGGCTGTAGCTCAAACTTAAGCTCACCGTCTTTCCTGCCAGCCCCAGGCTGCGGGCCCGATAGCCGACATCCTCGCTCAGGTTGAAAATTACTGTCCTGATCTCCTCCGGNTNGGTATAATCCCGGTAGAGGGTTGCTCCCCGGCCGATACTCTTCCTGACGTCATCATAATAACCTCCAGGAAGGCTGGAGTCAATTCCCCAGGCCTGACGATAAATCTCTTCTCCTACAACTCCCAGTTTGCGGCTAAAAAAACTGGCATCCCGGCGGGCAATATCACCCACCGTTCTTATTTTCCACTTTTTAAATTTCTCAGCAGTCCGGCTGCCTATTCCCCAGACTTCTGAAACCTCCACCGGCCAGAGCTTCTCAGGTATATCCTGATAGCGCCAGAGGGCCAGACCCTGCTTTTTGCCCTCAATATCCATAGCTACCTTGGAGAGAAACATATTGGGTCCGATCCCGGCACTGCAGGAAAGTTTAAACCTGCGGAAGATATCGTTTTTGATCTTTTGCACCATACTGACCGCTCCTCCATAACGCTTTTTGGTTCTGTCAAGATCCAGCCAGCTTTCATCTACAGAATAAATAAACATATCCTGCCGGGGAACATAACCGGTAAGAAGTTCAATCACCTGAAGAGATCTCTTCATATAAAGAGACATCCGGGGCTCAACCAGCATTATTTCAGGGATCTTAGGCACTTCATAAAGGCGGCTTCCGGTTCTGATATTGAATTTTTCTTTAAGGGGAGGGGTGGCAGCCAGAATTACCGAACCCTGCTGGTCCTGATTGCCTACCACAGCCAGAGCCACCTGGAAAGGATCCAGACCCCGCTCCACCGCCTCCACGCTGGCATAAAAGGATTTCATATCAATACAGAGAACATCGCCCTGCGGAAGTTCAGCATAATCCACCGGAGGTTTCATTTTTGGTACCCCCTAAAGCGTACATGTGTTTATTATTTATTTTAACACATGTTTGTTTTAAGGGCAAGAACCTTCTTAAAATTACTTGTATTTTGAGTTATAGCTGATATAATTAACAGATGAAACCAGGCTGTCAGTAATATTTATTAAATATTACCTCTTTAGAGTTTGAGCTTTTTATTACACGGGCAATGTCAAAAGATCTATGAAAGAACAAGTTAAAAGGCAGGGGTGGTTATGATGATTGAAGGAACCTTGTTTTCAATTCTGGCCGGTGTGATGATTTCGCTGCAGTCAATTTTTAATGCCCGTCTGGGCGAGGCAGCCAATCTCTGGCCGGCCAATGCCTTTGTACACGGCAGCGGTTTTATCTTTACCCTGCTGGTGCTGTTTTTTATCCGCCAGCAGCCGGTCCTGGCTGCCTTCAAGGAGATTAATTTTATTTACCTGCTGGGAGGAGTGCTGGGAGCCGGAATAATTTATACAGTCATGCAGGGAGTTTCCACTCTGGGCATCAGTTATGCCCTGACGATAATCATTGTTACCCAGATTATTGCTTCTCTTCTTATTAATTATTTTGGTTTGTTCGGAGAAGCTGTTATTGATATATCAGTAATAAAAATACTGGGGCTGTTTTTGATGATTATCGGTCTGATAATTTTCCAGCTTTACTGATTTTTTTCTCTGAAAATCTTTATAATAGGGCGCAATAATTTATTACAGCATTTGATTAAGAAATCGACTCCCGGACAGCAGGAGTCGATTTCTTTTTTATTATTCCAATATCTCTCTTCAGGGTTTTTATCCAATCCATGTATTTAAATAATGCCCTTAAGGCCAGGAAAAAACTCTCAAACTATCGGGCAGCTGGTAGAAGTCCAGCCCTGCAGACCACCTAAAACAACACTTATATTATCATAACCCTGATTCTTCAGCAGAGTTGCTGCTGTCATGGATCTTAACCCACTGCCGCAGAAGATATAAATTTCTTTATCCTCAGGAAGTTCGGAATAACCATCGGGAAGCTGTGTCAGGTGAATATTTACAGCATCCTGGATCTCTCCCTCTTCTTCCAGCTCCTCCAGAGAGCGAACATCGAGAATAAAATAATCACAGGAGCCATCGATTATCTGGCAGAGTTTATCCACAGTAATGGTGCTGATTGAGGCACTTTTTTTGCCGGCCATATGCCATTTGATCATACCATCTGCAAGATAACCTTTAATATTATCAAATCCCGTCCGCAGGAGATGAGTGATTTCTTCTGCGGGGTATTCTCCTTCAGTAACCAGCAAAATAGGCTTATCCAGGGGAACAAACCAGCCAGCAAAGCTGGGTAGATTATCCTTCCAGATTGAGAGCGACCCGGGAATGTGGGCACTGGCAAAGCTTACCTCCATCCTGGTATCCAGTATTACAGCCTGATTTTCCTCTCTCAGGTGGTCAAACTTCTCTGCTGTCAGAGGTGCAGGTTTCTCATAATCTGACAGTAAAGGAGGTCCTTCCAGATTACATTTTTCCATCTTCTTAAAGTAGGGAGGATATTCCAGCATTTTACCGACCTTTTCAATAAACTCCTCTTTACTATTAACCTGAAGCTTGGGATTTAGCTTCTTTTCAATGCCAATTGTGGTCCACTCCCGGTCGGAAATGGCACTGGCACAGACCGAGCCTGCTCCGTGAGCCGGACAGAGAATCACTTCATCACCCAGAGGGAAAATTTTCTTGAAGATAGAATCATAAAGGGCCCCGGCTGTTTCTGCAAGTTTCTCCTCTCCCAGAAAATCAACCCGACCTACATCTCCAGCAAAAATAACATCACCGGTAAAAACCATCCAGGGCTCACCTTCATAGCCATAGAGGACATAACTGCGGGAACCAGGTGTATGGCCGGGAGTGTGGAGAGCTTCAACTGTCAGCCGGCCGACCTGAAACTTCTGGCCTTCTTCCACCGGTTCTCCATACTGATAATCCAGATGAGTATCAGCATGCCAGATATCTGCCCCGGTTTTCTGTTTGATCTCCAGAGAGCCGATTAAGTAATCCTCATTGCGATGAGTTTCCAGAACATGCTTTATGGCATAACCTGCTTCCACAGCCTTCTTCAGATAAACTTTAATGTCACGACGGGGATCAATAATAACTGCCTCGCCACTGTCTCCTAAAAGATAGGAATTATGAGACAGACCCGGTGATTTGATCTTTTCAAATAACATTTAATACCACTCCTTTGTGATTTTTGAGATTCTTTAGATTTATAGATACAGAAGATAAACCAGAATTACCGTTACCATAATATAAAGCAGTGACAAAAGCCCTCCTGCTTTTAAATAGTCTTTACTGCTGTAACCTCCGGGATTCATTAAAAAGGCGTTGACCTGATGGGTGGGAAGAATAAAGGAATTGGAAGCACAAACCCCCACCAGCATAGCCAGAGCCCGGGGGTTGATGCCGATCTGCTGGCCCAGAATCATAACCAGGGGAACCAGAACAGCCGTAGAGGCCACATTTGACATAAAGAGGGTGAAAACTGAGGCCAGCAGTGCCAGAACCAGCAGAATCAAAAATACCGGTCTGCCCTCCAGCAGAGCCAGCATCCTGAAAGATAAAAACTCAGCTGTNCCGGTTTTCTCCATGGCCAGTCCCAGGGGAATTAGTCCTGTCAGCAAAAAAACTGTCTGCCAGTCAATAGCTCGATAGAGTTCTTTAACCGGGATAAGACCCAGGAGAATCATCAGCAGTGCTCCGCTGAATAGAGAAAGTGATAGCTCAAAGCCCAGTAAAATCAGGATTATTGAGAGGAGAAAAACCGATCCAGCCAAGAGGGGATTGCCAGTACCAGTTTTTGGACTGCGCAGTGGAGTCAATAAAATAAAATCTTCAGAACTGACAGCAGCCCTGATATTTTCTACCAGACCGAAGAAAACAATAATATCTCCCGCCTTAAGGGTAAGATCAGAAAAATCTCCGGAAATCTCCTCATCACCTCTAATCAACATAAGGGGGTTTATATTAAAATTCTTTCTTACTGCTATCTGTCTGATTGTTTTGCCCAGATGATCAGAGCGGGGAGGTAGCAAGAGCTCGGCAAAGGAGCTGTCCTGGAGATCCTCCTGTGAGACTAACTGGCCTGATACCTTGCGCTCACCCTCCCGGGAATACTGCAGATTATAATCCTGAGAAAATTTCTTGATGCCGGATTCTCTCCCTAGAATTATTAATTCCTGCCGGGAGGAAAAGCGGGTAAAGCGCCAGGGAGCATAGGAAATATCATCCTTCTCCTTGAGGGCCAGCAGATAAAGACCGTATTCTCCCCAGAGCCCGGATGATTCCTGGGTTAAACCCTGAAGAGAGCTGTCAGCGGGAATTTTACAGCGGAATATCGCGGTCGCCAGATCCCAGCATTCCACCAGTTTCTTCTGCTCAACCAGCTCCTCACTGGTCTCTGGTCCGCTGTCAGGTAACAGCCTGCTTCCCAGCAGAAAAAAGTATACCATCCCTGTCAGCAGTAAAGCCAGTCCGATTGGCGTTACACTGAAGAGATTAAAGGGATCCTGCCCGCCCTGCATTAGAAGGTCGTTTAAAATAATCAGGTTACCTGAGCCAACCATGGTCAGACTGCCGCCCAATAGGGCAGCAAACCCCACCGGCATCAGGATCCGGGAAAGTGAAGATTCGGTTTTGCGAGAAATCTTCCTCACCACCGGTAGAAAGAGGGCAATCACTCCAATATTCTGGACAAAGGCTGAGAAAATTCCCGCCGAAGCTGAAACCACTGCGGTCAATCTTTTCTCTTCCCTGCCGGCCACCTGGATAAGCGGTCCGGTAATTAACTGGATGGCACCGGACTGCTCCAGACCATATCCCATTACCATAACGGCAATTACTGCAATTACTGCATTGCTGGCCAGTCCGGAAAAGGCTTCAAGAGGCTCGATCAAGCCCAGCCAGGGCAGGATAATCAGAACCAGCAGGGCTGTAATATCCACCCGAAAAATTTCAGTTACAAAAAGTATTATGGTGATCAGAAGAACCAGCAGGGTCAGACCTATTTCCAGAGTCATTAAATACCACCCTTTGAAACTAACCTTAAATTTTTCTGAGCTTTACAGAGTTGAGGCAGTTGTTTTATAAACTTTCTCTAAAAAACATTTTTTTCCTGCCTATATCACTAAATAAAATCAGCAGTGAGAGAATTTGCTGCTTTTAGATATGTATTTAATTAATTAACCCTTCCAGCAGGAGAAAAGAAAAAGAAAGCTTGAGATCTCCCCAAGTTCCCTTAAAAAACAATTTAATAAGAGTTTCCAGGCTGTTAAGCTGTCAGGCTATCAGGGCATTTCAACTTCATAACCGGCATCTTCCCAGCTTAAGAAACCGCCAGCCAGATTTACAGGTTTATAACCCATATCCTGCAGCAATTTAGCGGCAATGGTGGAGCGAGCCCCTGACTGACAGGCAACAATAAATTCTTGCTCGGGATCTTCAACAAAATTTCCGATCCGGAAAAACATGATACCAAAATCAATATGGTCTGAACCGGGAATGAAACCTTCATTGCGCTCCTCGGTAGAGCGCACATCTAAAATCAGGTATTCTTCACCCCTGTCAAGGTTCATTTGAAGTTCCATAACTCCCATTTCTCTTTCCAGTTCTTCAGCAAACATTTCTACCAGATCTCCACCGGTTAAAACCTCAGTTGAGGCATTCATACTCAATCCAATAATCAAGCAAACTGCCAGCAAACAGACAAATAGTTTATTCTTCATTAAAGAATCCATCCTCTCTAGTAAAATTTGTTCCATAGAATGTTTTAGCCTGCTCAAAAATCAGCTTTTATTATTAAAATCAAAAAAATCAAAACCATTAACATCGAAGCTGGAATCCAGAAGAATCAGCCACAGTTCAGATCAGGCTTAATCCGCTGGTAAGATTTGTCTGGCTGGAAGTTATATAATTTACTCTGGCACCCTGCTGCTTCTAATACCTGATAAAATCTTTGCCCCAAAAAGACTTAACTGCGGCCGTAAAAACAGAGTTGTGGCAGATCCAGCAGATAGGCCGGTCCGGAAATTGTATTGCCATAAAAGGCAAAGGGTTTGCTGTTCCTGTGAAATTGATCTACAAGCTTTTCTGCAGTACCGTTAACAATAGTTGAGCCAGTTGCCAGAATAAAATCCGAGTTTTGTATCAACTTTTCAGTATCCTTGCTGCCATCAAGAATTTTAACCCCATATTCTAAACTGCCAATCCTGTTAGAATTAAGATCGGTCAGAAAAACCTGGTCCTCTCCAAAAGAATTAACAGCTGCTTCCAGCAGTGCCGGCTGAAAGCCGATAATACCAATTCTTTTAACAGCGGGATAATAATTTTTCACCCAGCCCACAATATCTCTGACACACTCTTCCATATCACCATTCCGGCAGTGGATAGTCTTATCAATCAAGCTCAATTTGTTAAGTACAGCGTTAATTGCTGCTGTCAGCAGCGCCCTGTGATAATTATCGTTCAAAGGCAGCTCCAGAACCTGCCTTAGTGTGCCGGAATACTCACCCGGATGATCGGTGAAGGCCTGCCCCCGGGCTCCCTGAAACTCAGCCTCAATCATAACCTCTTTACCTGTCAGCAGGGGATAATCCTGACGATCGGGCTTCCCGATGGCCTCTTCCGGAGTTAAACCTGCAGCAGTGATCCGGATCTCCTCCATTTCCAGATCGGATTCAGCAATAAGCACCTGAAATTTATTTTTAGCTTCTTCCAAGAAAGACATCAATTTATTCCTCCTCTATCAACTAATTATCTTTCTGACAGCAGCTGCCCTGATGATTTTGCTGACATTCCGCCGGCACTTCAATTTCCTGTGGGAGCCTGGTGAGAGCTCCGGAAATGCTGGCCAGGACCTTTTCCTGAACCTGATAATGCACCCAGTAACCCCGTTTTTCCCCCTGAACCAGATCAGCTTCTCTCAGCACCTTTAAATGCTGGGAAACAGCAGCTTCTGATAGATCCAGACGGTGGGCCAGCGAGCGAACGCAGTGATCTTCCTGAAGCAGCAGCGTTATTATTTTTAAGCGAGATTCTTCTGCCAGAGCCTTTAAGGACTGTAATAACTTCATCTCTACCTCCTTTGGAAATTTGTTATTTCAGTATAAATTTTAGAAAATTTTATTTAAATATCAGCTTAATTAAATAATATTACAGATTTTCAATAAAGTCAATGTTTAAATATTTTTCCAAAAACCATCAGAATCAGCCCTGTTGAAACTTGATCTCAGGATTGTCTATTTCAGCTACATAGGGTTTGATATCAAAGACCGGGGTGCCATCGATAGCATCCAGGCCGGCTACCCTTAATTTATTTCTCTCTCTTTCCAGAAGCTTAACCACCGTTACTCCGATGGCAGCGGGCCTGTAAGGAGTACGGGAGGCAAAAACTCCCCGCACTCCTCCGTAGCGCCGGGGACCAACCAGTCTGTAGCCCTCCGCTTCATGGAGATAAAATACAATCTTGAGATAATCATACTCTTCAATCTTATCAAGGCCAGCAGCATAATCACCATCAATAATAATACTGCTATCACTGGCCTTCATCAGGTCGGGGTCAGCGGACTCTGGGAATTCACTTCTGATTATACCTATAGTAGGTATTTCAGGCAAAATTAACACCTCCAGTAAAAATATTTGCAGGTTGGGGGGGTTGTTTAACCTGCGATGGCTTAATTTTATCAAACAGTAATAAATTATGCCAGTATTGTGCCTGCCATAGATTCATAAAAATCTTTGTAAGCTGATAAAACAGTTCTACTCAAATTAGCAGACCAGATTTGTCCCGGGAAAAATTACATGATAAAATATGAGAGAAGCTTCATGATAAATTTAAGTTAATATTTCCCTTCAGGAGGATAGGTAAGATAATGATTGGCGGAGAAATTACCCGGGAATTTGAAATTAAATTTCCCTTTGTTAAAGTTCTTGATGACAAGAGAAAAAAACAGCTGAGAGAGCAGCTTAATCATGTCAAGTATTCTCCCGGAAAAATAATTATGCGGGCCGGTTATACCTGTGAAAACACTTTTTTTCTGCTTAAGGGTTCAATCCGGGTTTACAAGATGTCAGAGAAAGGTCGGCAGATTACCCTTTACAGAATGCGAGCCGGGGAAATGTGTCTGATGTCAATAGCCTGTATTATGAGTGATTCCAGCTTTCCCGCTCAGGCTCAGGTGGAAGAAGAGACAGAAATTCTGGCACTACCAGGTAATACCTTTCAGGAATTTCTCAATCAGGTGCCTGAATTTCAGGAGTTTGTCTTCACCAAAATATTTAGCCGTCTGCAGGATGTGATGCTGACAGTTGAAGAAATTGCCTTTTCCAACATGGAGACCAGAATTGCTTCTTTTTTAATTTCCAACACTGAAAAAAACCAGGAGATTCTGAAGCTAACCCATGCAGAAATAGCCCGGGAAATCGGCTCAGCCCGGGAAGTGGTCAGCAGAACCTTAAAAGTCTTCGCAGAACGTGAAATAGTCAAACTTTCCCGGGGTAAAATCCGGCTATTAGACCGCCAGGCTCTCCATAATATTGCTATTATGTGACTTAGTCACAGAAATTTCTTTCCTGATAGACCATAATTAGTGATGTGATAACATCCACTAATCTTAATCAGGGGGGAAAGATTTTGACGGAGATAGCTTATAACATCAAGACCAATCGTGCTTTTACTGCCATAAGGAGCTGGGCCTGGCTGGTGACTATCATAGTTGCTCTGGGTGGTCAGTTCTGGCCCTATCTGGGTCTGGTTGTACCTCTAATTATAGCTGCCTTAATAGCTGTCAGTTTTTTTAAAGGTCGCTACTGGTGTGGTAATTTTTGTCCTCACGGCAGCCTTTATGACCGGATTGTCCTGCCCTTAAGCCGCAACAGATTTGTTCCCGGATTTTTAAAGTCCAGACCGGTGGTGGCGGCTGCCTTTATCTATTTTGGTTATAATATGACCCGGCGATTCCTGACAGTATTTCAACAGACTGAAGGCATCCTGGTCCGAACCGGATTCATCTTTTCCAACACCTATTTGATGGTGCTGATTGTGGGAGGTCTCCTGGGACTGACCATCAGCCCCCGGAGCTGGTGTCAGTTCTGTCCTATGGGCACCCTTCAGCTCCTTTCTTATCGGCTGGGTAAATTTCTGGGTGCAACAGCCAGCAGAGATGAGCTCATCACAGCAGAAAGCCCCGAGCTCTGTCATTCCTGTGCCCGCTGCTCCCGGGTCTGTCCCATGCAGCTTGAACCCCATAAAAATTTTGCAGAAAACAGCAATCAGTTCGAGGACGAAAAGTGTATTCGCTGTAATACCTGTGTGGAAAACTGCCCCAGCGGAATTCTCCAGCCGGCCACTTCAGCTGAAGCTCAGGAGCTAAAAAACCGGGCTGATCTGACAGGTTTCAATAAAGCCAGGTTTTACAGAGCAAAAATCTCCCGAATTAAGCAACTTGAAAATCCTGATATCAGAGAATATACCTTCAAATTGCTGGAACCTGCTGAAATGGAATTTGTTCCCGGACAGTTTCTGCTGGTCGAGGTCGAAGAAGAGAAAGAAATGTATCGAGCCTATACCATTTCGGGCAGCGATGCCAGTAATAATCAGGTTACTATTACCATTAAAAGACTGGCTGATGGTTACGGAACCAATATTATTTTTGAAAAGTTCAAAGAAGGGAAAGAGGTATCAATAAAAGGGCCGATGGGTAGAGAGCTGGCTGTAGAAGACAGCAATGAAAATATGCTTTTCCTTGCCAATGGCATTGGAATAACTCCCTTTGCCGCCATTGCTGAAAGTCTTTTTGCCCCCTCGGGCAAAAGATTGAAGGCTGCTGGAGGCAGCAGGGCCGGCAGGGAAATAGAGCAAAGCAATTATTCCGGACAAGCAACCCTGCTTTATGGAGCAAGGTATGAAGAAGACCTTATCTACGACAACTACTTTACCAGTCTGGCCCGGGATAACAAAAACTTTGACTATCAGAGAGTTCTTTCCCGGCCTCGAACAAATAAATTTAACCAGGGGTATGTAACCCATCTGCTAGAGGATAGAGAGCTAGATCCCGAGACCGAAGTTTATATCTGTGGTTCCCGACCTATGGCAGAAGATGCCAGGGAAATACTGATCAAAAAAGGCATACCAGCAAACCAGATAAATTATGAAGATTTTGGAATTTAAAATCCAGCCTAAAGGGCTGGATAAAAAGAATTTCCTGCTGAAATTTTGAAATAACTATATTATGTAATATAATAGATTTAGAATAGATTTAGAAATATATATTTAGCAAAAATTATATTGTAATAAAGTTACGGAGGGATGATATTTATGCCCAGACCTCCCAAAAAAAGAAATATCAAAAATATACCTGAAATTAAATTTTTCAAACCTGCCGGAATTCCGATGAAAAATCTAGAAGAAGTTAATCTGAGAATGGAGGAAGTCGAAGCTATTAGATTAAAGGATATTAAAGAGTTAACCCAACAGGAATGCGCTGAAAGAATGAATATCTCCCGGCCCACTTTTCAGAGAATCCTTACCAGTGCCAGAAAAAAAATTGCTGAAGCCCTGATCCAGGGGAAGGCCATTAGATTCAAGGGAGGAGATTATAAACTGGTATCAGGCAGTTATAAATGCAGCAGCTGTGGAGAAATAATTAATATCTCAACATCTCAGAATTATTCCGGTCCAGGGAGAGGGGGGCGGGGCAGAGGGCCAAAATGGATGAATCCTGATTCCTGCCCCAAATGTGACCAGTTTTCCCTGCAGTATATTGATAAATATGAGGCAAATGATGATTCTAACAATCAGGACACTTAGTTTAGAAAGAACCATGTTTTTATCAGCTATACCTTTCAGGTATATCTTTCTAGCAGGTGAAAATCAGGATAAATATTTTTAATATTACAAATTCAGGGAAGATAATATCTGCCATTCTCCTCTGCTCCCCAGGCTTCAGTCCCGGATTCAGCTAACTTTCCCGGGGGAACCAGGGAATGAATATGCTGGTCCTTTCTGCATATTCCTGATATTTTTCATGATCGGCATAACGTCTTTCCAGCAGCGGCACCCCAGAAACATACCTGACCAGTACAGTGATCAAAACCGGACTTAAAATTATCAAAAAACCACCTACGGCCTCAAGAGCTATTAAAAAAATACCCCACCAGAGCAGGGCCTCTCCAAAATAGTTGGGATGCCGGCTGTACTTCCAGAGACCGGAGGTCATGATCTGATCCCGGCTGCTGCGCTGTTTAAGAAAATTCTTTAACTGCCAGTCAGCAATAACCTCACAGGCAAAGCCAAGCAGCCAGACCAGGATACCCAGAACCGCTAGAATTCCAAACTGAGGAGTATCGGAGCTGATGACCTTAACCGAGGGATAAACAATAATGTATAAGAAAAAACCCTGAAGCATAAAAACCTGAAAAAAGGACCGGAGATAAAAATTGCTCCATTCCTTCCGCCATTTCTGATAGCGAAAATCTTCCGGCTTTCCGATTTTCCGGGAAAGAATATGAAGACCCAGCCTACCTCCCCAGACCGTCACCAGCAGAACTACGATAATATCCAGCAGCTGAGTCGGGCTCCGCAGCAGGGTANACCAGACCGCCAGAACAAAGCCAAATCCCCAGGCAATATCTACCAGGGAGTTGTCACTTTTAAGGGNGCAGAGAATAAAAAAAGCTGTAAAATAAAGAAAGAGTACCATAGCAACCTCGAGAAAAATATTCATAAATTATATCCCTCTCTTATTTGTCTCTCCTGCTGTCAGCAAGTTCTTTTTTGTGCTGTTAATTCCAGCTCGAGCAGCTCCCGGTATATTTAACCTGGCCGGGCTGATCTGCTCAGCTGCCTGAAAATACCAGGCAGAATATCAGCCAGAAAGAAGGCTCAAGGCCACCGAACCCGGTCCGGCATTTAAAGCGGTAATGGCCGAGATTTCCATGATATATTCTGGCTGAAAGCCCAGAATATCCTGAATATCTTTCTGCCATTCTCCGATAAGATCCGGAGCCTGAGAATGAACCAGGGCATATTTTTCAATTCCCCGGCTGTCATTGATCTCCCGGGCCAGATTCTTTATCTTTTTGCTGACGCCCCGCCGGCTCAGGGCTTTATCTTTAATGGTGCCGCTGCCCTCTTGATCTAGTGATACTATGGGTTTTAAATTAAGCAGTCTGGCAAATAGACCCTTCATGGGGCTGACCCGTCCACCTCTGACCATGTAATCCAGGGTATTGACATTAACATATATTTCGGCACGGGAGCGATGATCTTTGATAATATCCGTCACCTCTTCCAGGCTGCGCCCCCGGGCGATCTCCTCGGCAGCTTTTAAGACCAGAAGACCCTGAGCACCTGAATTAAGCTTAGAATCAACATAGGAGATGGCAATATCCTTCTCCTCCTGGATCTGCCTGACAGCCTGCTTGAAAACCTGACCCGTGCCGCTTAGCTTTTCAGAAACAGCTACAAGCAGGATTGCCGAATAGTGGTTGCTGAGTTTTCTCAGATAGTCAGTGGTCAGATCGAGAGAAGGCTGTGAGGAAGTAGGAAATTCCTCAGCTTCTTCCAGATACTTAAAGAAATAACTCAAATTTATGGTGCTTTTATCATAGAAATTTACCCCGTCAATCATCAGATTTAAAGGGATGGTGTGAATCTGATACCTGTCCTTTATTTCCAGAGGCAGATCGGCAATCGAGTCGGTAACAAGAGCAATTTCGCTCATCCTGTTATGAGCAATATCATACTGCCGGCGCATATCATCGGCCTTCTGCTCGATAATCCGCCCCTCTTTTCCGGCCAGAAAGACCACTTCTTCCGGATGGTTGGTATGCAGATGAATTCTAATTTTATCTTCCGACTCAGCTATTACCAGGGAGTCGCCTCTCTCCTGCAATAGCTCTTTCAGCCGGGATTTGCTGCCAGAATTATTCTTCTGCAGCAGAACTTCAGTGCAGTACCGGTAGGAAAGCTGCTCTTCATTTTGTGATTGCGAAATCGACCCGGTTTCAGATAAACCGGAAGTAACAAAATCCGAAGTCAGGTCATCCTGATCAAGCTCTCCTGACTGATGAAAGGCCTCCTGATAGTGCTTATCATCCTGAAATTGACTGCGCCAGTAACTGACAATGCCTTCCAGAAAAAAGACAAAACCTAAGGCTCCGGCATCAACTGAATTGTTTTCCCGATGAACCTTAAGCTGATTTCTGGTTCTATTCAGGGAGCGGCGGGCAGTGGTTAATGACAGCTCAAAGAGAAGCACAAAATCATCGATGCTCTCTGCCAGCTCAGGCAGCTGTTCAGCCCAGTCCTTTATTACCGTAAGCATTGTACCCTCATGAGGGTCATCAATATTTTCATAAAGATAGGGAACGGTTGCCCTAACATTATCAGCAAATTCAGAGGTGGTAAGATCATTTTTCCGGACCATCTTGCGGAAAAAACCGTTGAAAAATTGTGCCAGAATCAGACCGGAATTGCCCCGGGCAGTTTGAATGGTATAATCAGAAATATCCCTGAAAGTATGATAAATTGAAGTTTCCGGATTTATTCTCAAAGCTGCTGAAACCAGGGTGCTGGACATGTTATTCCCGGTATCACTATCAGGTACAGGGAAAAAATTGATTTCATTTAATTTTTTGCGATTTCTCTCGACCAGTTCTGCTCCATGCTTAAAGGCGGCATAAAAACTATGCCCATCCAGGCGCTTTATTTCCATGTAAAACGCCTCCTTCTGAATAATTTTAAATCATGCTGCTCCAGTCTCACTACTCCTGTTTCCTGCTTAAGGCTCACTGCTCTCAGATTTTCTCCTGCTATTTAGCCTAACCTGCTTATCCTCCTGCCAGTAAAAAGGTTATCAGGGAGGTGATTCCGGCAATAAAGGAACCCCAGATAATATCTATTACCGTCAATTTTACCGGCCAGTCTTTAATGGTTGCCAGGTTGGTAATATCGTAGGTGGCATAGGTGATAAAGCCAAAAAAGAGGCCGGCCAGCAGAGCAAAAGTCCAGCTTTCAGCCGGTCTGATGACAAAAAATACAAGTCCAGCTAAATAAAACAGATAAAAAACCCCGGCGGCTTTGAGGTTAAATTTATCCCTCAGCAGAAAGCCTATCTGTGAGCGATAAAGCCGCCGGGCTATCAGTCCTAACCAGAATGAATCAATTATCAAAAAGACCACCAGAGCAATAAGATATAAAAGGACAAAATCCCTCACAGAATTTTCCTCCCGTACTCAAAATATTGTTTAAGTTAAGCTAATTATTATTCTTGTTTTAATTCTATCACATCTTTTGTAAATTTTAAACAATAATATTATAGTTTTTTGCTTTTTTTGCTGGAATAATAAATTTTTATAAACTGAATCCCCAGCTTCTGTTCTCTGAAAAAAATTCTCATAGAGTTTAAAAAATAAAACCCTCCCTGGAGAAAGGAGGGGGCANATCTTTAAAGCAATCATCTTTGTATAAACTGAAAAATTATCTCTCCCGAACAGCCTGTTTTTGAGATTCTCTTTCTTTTTCTGCCATTACCGCCTCNCCCAGAGGGAGAACTTCTCTGGGGAAGGTTGAATTAATAACTTCAGCTGCCAGAATACCAGAATTATAAAAGCTTAAAACAATTGATGATTATTAAGAGTTTGTGAATATTTTAATTTTTTCCCTGCCATTATATCTTTTAATAATCACCTAAAGCAAGGAGTAATCATTGATTTTCTCTGCTTAATTTTGGGGATCATATCTCAAGGTTTCTACCCTCTCCTCAAGAAGCTCCAGCTGCTGCTGAATCCGGGGATCAGTTAAATCCAGATTATTTCTGTGAAAGCTGATTAATTTCCTGATATTTTCATTATTAACCAGAGGGGTTATATTATTAACTCTGTTTTCTCGAAAATAGAGTTCATTTAAAGCCGGAAGTTCTTCCAGGACGCTGATATCTTCAACCTGATTTTGAGCAAAGTTAAGCTCTTTTAGATTATTTAGACCCCTTAAACTCGAAATTTCAGTAATTTGATTATCCAGCAGATACAAAATTTCCAGCTCTTTAAGATTTTTAAGGTGAGAAATATCGCTGATCCGGTTGCGGCTGAGATGAAGTTCCCGTAAAGCAGGAGTTTCAGCCAGGCCAGTAAGGCTTTCAACTCTGTTATTGGAAAGAGTTAGAATTTTAAGTTCAACCAGTCCGGCCAGGGGCTTAGTCGATTTTACCCGGTTCCCCCAGAGCCTTATTACTTCCAGCTGATCAAGCTCTGCCAGCGGCGATAAATCCTCGATTTCATTATAACGGAAATTAAAAATTCTGAGATTTTCCAGAGAAGAAAGGGGAGTGATATCCCTGACATAATTATGCTCGAAAATAATTTCCTCCAGCCTGTCAAGTTCAGCCAGGGGAGCAATATCTGCAATTTCATTATTATAGAAATTTACTGCCTTAAGGCCCGAAAAGTGCTCCAGTCCTCTGAGAGATTTGATTTCGCTTTCCACCGCTGCAAATGTTTTAAGCTTTTCAGCCTCACTTTTCAAGATAGGTCGCTCATCCTGTTCCAGATTTTCCAGGGCAGCTCCTTTGAGATTGGGGTCGGCAAAATCTACAGTTTCTGCAGATAAAGAACTTCCCGGGATTAGTAAAATTGAGATCAGCATCAGGCCGGCCAGCAGTACAAAACCGGTTGAATAATGTGAACCAGCTAATTTGCCTTTCATTATAAAGGTCGCCTCCTGTTTCCAGATTTTACAAATTATCTGCCTGGACAGCCTTTACCTCAAAAGCTCACCTGCCAAAGTCTTATGTTTATTTAAATACTGCTCAGTTTCATAAAAATAATAAAAATAAAGGAAAGCTAAATATCCAGAAGTTCAAAACCTGTTGCCGGGTCAATTTTTCAACGAGCCTCATGATTTACAAGTTCCAGAACTATTACCTCAGGAATCCTGTCACCATCCTCAAGCTTTAAAATAAAAGTTCTTCCTCTCCTGGCCTTGGTATATTTCACCGGATCAGCTCCTTTCAGGTTATTATTTAGATACAGCATTTGATCAACCTTCCCACCATCTGCCATCATCAAGATGGGACATGTCGGGGTTGTATTCTATCTCACAGTCAATTAGAACCGGCTGACCTTCAGCATTAGCTTCCAGAGCAGAAGTAAGAGCCGGCCGTAATTGATCCCTTTCAGTCACTTTAAAGCCCAGACAACCAAAACTCTCTGCAGCAGCGGTCAGATCAGGCTGGAAGGAGAACTCGGTGGAATAGGTGGAATAACCAGCCCGCTGCTGCTTGGCTCTGATCCAACCCAGCCCCCGGTTGTTTAGCACCAGCCAGGTACAACCGGCATTGTACTGGACAGCAGTTGCCATCTCCTGAAGGTACATTTGGAAAGCGCTGTC
>SL_5KL_010_SEDDRAFT_10000315_pt1 | contig 31583 bp, 24 predicted proteins | sample SodLakKL_010_SED_FD_9118 | JGI IMG/M metagenome (IMG submission 9118) | reverse complement strand
ATTCAATTATAATGTTCTCCCAGCCTTCCTGAAAAAACCATACCTGCCAGTTTATTCCCCAACCAGGAATCGGCTTATCCCCGCTTGTCCTCCCATAAATTGCATCTTCCCTGCCATCCATTGTTCTCCAAAGAACAATTGTATCCCCTTCAGGCCCAATCTCAGCGGAAGAAAGGCGGTGGTTGCCAAAAAAGTTGGTGAAGCGTTTAGGGGTGGAAAAACTCTGATTTTCCTCGGAAAATTGAGAGAGAAATAAATTAAAATTCCTGTTTGCATAGTCTTCAAATAAAAGGCCCAAATCTCCATTTTTGGTTAAAAACAGGTCTGCAAAGCCTGAAAAATTCTCCCTTCCTGAAAATTTCCATCTATCAAGGATTTCTCCATTTGAAGAAATTTTCACCAGATGAATTTTTGATTCAAAAACCCCAAGGATGGGTTCCCAAAAGGCATCTGTCCAGGAAACATAAACATTCCCTTCATTATCTACAAGAACACTCCCCCCCGGATCTTCCTGGAAAAACCGGGGCTGTCCGCCAATTTCCCCAAAATAAAGGGCATATGGACCCAATTCCAGGGGAGCCTTCTCTTTGTTAATCCCCAATTCTAAATCAATTTTTTTATACTGGGCAATCCCAACAGCCCCCCTGGTTCCCTTCCACAAAAGGTGGATTTCTCCCTCCTGGCTGGAAGAAACCCGTGGCAAACCCAAAAAGTTCTCTGAAGAAAAGATCTCTTCCTTACCCTTATCCTCTCCCCAGTAACTGATATAGTTTTTTTCCCCCTGCCTCTCCACAAAAAACAAAAGAGGTTTTCCCGAAATAATTATTCCCGAAATGTCCTTCCCCTGCTGTACAGTAAAAGGCAATTTTGCAAGAGAGGTTTTTCCATCCACCACGGAAAATAAATACGGTTGATTAACCCTTCCTTCTCGAGCAACAATACAAAAATAAACCTTGTCTTCGGTATAACCAAGGGCAAAAATATATCCAACTACAGAACCATCGCCAATAACTTTTTCCTCCCGGGAGATTTTTTCCAGGTTTTTGTTTTTTACAATATAATTTATCTTGTTATCTTCCCCGCTCCCTAAATAATGGATCCTATTTCCTGCATCAAAAGAAAAAGCAGGAGGGTAATGGGCGACTTTTTCCTTGGAGATAAAATGCCTCGGGTAATTAATTAAGGTTTCTTTTTCTTCCCTTGAACCAGGCATCATTTGGAAATGAACAAAAACTGCAAAAATAATCAGAAGCAAAAGGAGAGCCTTTAATGGGATGTTACCTTTTAAGGGGGTCAATATTTCCAAACACCCCTTTCCCCATAGAATTTACCGCGAAAACAACCAGTATGATCATTAAAATCGGCCCCACGCTCATCCACCAGCTGTACATTGAAGTCCTGATTGCACTTCCTGCCATTGAACCCCAGGTTGGAACCGGAATTATCCTCAGATACCCCAGTGAGGAAAGAAGGACCATATTGCGTCCAAAAAGAATTAAACCCTGCCCCCAGATAAGGGGGAAAACATTCCGCAAAAGATGTCTCCCAAGGATTTGCATTTCCGAATTCCCCACGGCCCGGGCAGCTTCAACAAATTGAAATTCTTTAACCGAAAGCATCTGGGCCCGGACTACCCTGGTTAATTCAATAAGCCCAACAACAGAAGCAGCCATAATTATTACATTTTCTTCTTGCCCAACTGCTCCAATTACCAGGAAAACTAAAAAGAAACTGGGCACGGAGGATAAAAGGTCAAAAGCCGAGGTTAAAACCCTGTCAAAAGACCCCTGAATATAACCGGAAACCAACCCAAGAAGGGCTCCTCCAAAAATGCCAATTACAGTAACATAAAAAACAAGCCTCAAAGTATTTCCTGCATTAATCAAAACATTAACCAGTACAGACCTTCCCAGTTCATCGGTTCCAAAGATATTTCCCAGGGAAGGGGAGTTCAGTCGATTGACAATATCTACTGGAATATCGGTTACTTCATGATATCCTATTCCTTTAAAATACAAATGCCCCCCAATAATGGCCCCCAGAATAAGAATCCCAATTAAAACCTGGGGTTTTGCAAATTTGGCCAAAAAAGATTTTACTAATCGAAAATCAAACCGAGGAACTTCAAAAAATAATTTTTCACTTTTTTTCTCCGTCCTGGGCTTAAAGGTCCCCTCCTTTTTCCCTATCAAAACAAGAATTCCAATAAAAACAAATAAAATCCCTAAAAATCCAAGAATTATATTGAGCTCAGGTAAATTCCGGTAAGCAGGCTCCAAGAACTGATAATAAAAAAGCACTGCCCCCAAACAAAATAACATCACAAAAAAAGGTTCAAAAATCCGGGGTTTTTTTAGAGGTTTCTCCACGGGACTTCTAACCCTGGGATCAACAAGAGCATATAAAAAATCAGCAAACAGACTACTCATAAGAGTTATAAAAGAAGTTAATCCCGTTATTATTAAAACAACGTAAAAATCTCCACCTCTATCTAACACATTTCGAAAAATAAACGCCCCAAGACCAGGCCAGGAAAATAGATGTTCTACTACAACTATTCCCCCAAGGAAAAAAGGGAGAGAAGAAAAAACTGAAGCCAAAATCGGAATAAGGCTATTTCTTAAAGCATGTTTAATCACTACCATTTTTTCTGATAAACCCTTGGAGCGGGCGGTTCTAATATAATCTTCCCCCATAACAATAGAAACAGATGTCTTCACATGCTCACCAAAAATTGCAATATACCCAAAAGAAAGGGTAATAGCGGGAAGAATAAGGTGTCTAAGCCTATCCAATAAAAAACCCGATCCAGTCTCATCAAAAAGAAGGCCTTGATAACCTCCTGATGGGAGCCAGCGGAGGTGGACTGAAAAAACAATTAATAAAAGAATCCCCAGGGCAAAATCCGGAATTGAAACTCCTAAAATATTAATAGAATTAAAAAGCCTTGTGACAATATTCTTGGGCCTTAGGGCGCTAAAAATCCCCATTCCCAACCCCAGAGAAAACGCCAGAACAATTGAACTTAAAATTAGGGATAAACTCACCTTAAGTCTTTGCCATAAAATTGTCCCAAGGGGAAAGCCCGCTCCTTCAGTCCCTCCAACAGTACCAAAATTTCCTTTTACAATCTCGCTAACCCAAAGAAAATATTCCCCGGCAGGAGAGGTATCAAGGTTTTGAATGCTCCTTTCACGGGCAATATTAAAAGGTCCTCCTCCCCCAACTGAGAAAACCCTTTCCAGTCCCTGAGGGGAAGAAGCAATAAGAGCAAAAATAATGGCAGTTAATAGCCAAATCAGGAGTAAAACTGTAAAAATTCTCCTACTTAAAAAGCGCCCCATGGAAACAGCTCCTAATTCCCATCAGAAAAATTTACTCTGATCTCCTCAATCATTCTCCGTTCCCAGTCAGCTAGTTTTGATTCAAGCTGATTTAAGGCCTCATAATCTCCAATAACAACATTGCTTGATGTACTAAGACCGGAAATTACTTCCACAAAATCCTCTGTTACCTGTCCAATCCGAACCCTGTGAGGATAAACTTCTCGGGTATCCTTATTTACCAGAAAAACATAGTAACCAATATCTTCCCCTTCCCGAATTACCATCCGGGTATCCGGTAATTCTCTTTCAAAAACAGCATGAGGGGGAATTGCCAGAACTCTCCTTCCTGGTAGGTTAATTGTTGCTTCAACCATCATCCCTGGTTTGATTATTTCCCGGCGATCAGTAATTCGAACTCCAACCTCAACAGTATTTCCTTCCGCCCAGGAAGAAACCCAGTTAATTTCACCACTTAAAGGTGGATAAACGTCCTCTAAATCAATTTCCACCTCCAGCCCTTCTTCAAGACGGTGGAAATTCTTTCCTTCAACCCTCAGAACAATCTCTAAAAATTGAGGGTCATTTATACGCATTACAATTCTTCCTGATGATATCTGCTGCCCTTTTTCAATAACTGAACCTGTTAAATAGCCATCAATAGGAGCGTAAACCGTTCTTCCTGAATTCTGGTTTTCTAAATCAGTAATATTCTTTTCTAATAACTTTTTTTCTTCCTCAACTAAGTTCAAAGTGTTCGGATCATAATAGCTGGAAATTTCCTTTTTTATTCTTTCGATGTCCTTTTCTATTCTCTCTCCTTCTCGAGCAATACTTTCTCTTTTCATGGGAACCTCAACTTCTGAAAACCTTTCCAGATCCTGTTGAGCCCTATTAAGCTCACTTTCAATAGACTTAACTTGAGCCTGAGCCTCTTCAAATTCTCTTCGAGATACATGATGTTCTTCAAGCAGCTCTTCAAGGTATTTAAGTTCTTCTTTTTCTCGAGCAAAAGATTTCTCTAAATCTTCAATTAGCCTTTTCTGATCTTCCATTTGTCTTTCAATCTGGATTTCCAATTCTTTTTCTCTTAACAACCAATCCAGTTTTCCTTCTTCAAGATCAATTAATTCTCGTTCAAGTTGCCTTTTTTTGGTTTCAATCTGTTCATCAAGTCTTTTTAACTGGATTTGTTTTTGGAACAACTGTACCTCCCATTCTTCAACGGAATAAGAAAAGAGGGGATCACCTTCTTCCACAATATCCCCTATCTCAGAAAAAACTTCTAACACCTTTCCATCAAAAGGTGCAATTACCTCATTATTTTCAACAAATTTTACTTCCCCAACGGCTTCTATTGTCCTAACAACACTCCGCTGCTCGGGGTTAAAAATCTGGACATCAATCCCTTTTTGCAAAAAGTATATCCCGGCCAGAGAAGCTCCCAGAATTCCCAGGATTACCACCAGGGCCAGGATATCACGAATTCTATCCATTTTCTCACCTCAAATCTTAAAACATTAGATTAATAATTCACCAAAAATTTGATTTCCCCTGCATTATTTTTAATAAAAAACCTTTGAAAGATTTATTTTTATCTAATTATTCCTTACATAATCCTTTTTATTTTACCCTTTGATTTACATTGGTAAAACCCCGGAAAAACATTACCCCTAACTTTTTAACCTTTATTGGTTTTGAAAACCACCGATCCTCTTTGATTTTCCCCAAAAAATTTGGGGGGTCTGGTTATTGACAGCAATTTTTGATGTGTTATAATATTTAAAGAGCCGAGATGGTGGAACTGGCAGACACGCAGCGTTGAGGGCGCTGTGGGCAATCGCCTGTGCGGGTTCGAATCCCGCTCTCGGCACCAGACGTGAAAAAACCCCCGGAAAACGGGGGTTTTTTGCTATTCTTTTAAAAAAGGAGGTAAAAAAGAAGGATTACCCCTCCCAAAACCCCGAAAATTATTAACATCGGGACAAGGATGATTTCATAGGCCGCAATTGTCATGGCTACAAAATCTTTCCATCCGGGTTTTACTTCCTCTTCTTCTCGTTCCCAGTCTTTATTCGGTTCATAATGCATACTCCGCCCCCCTCTCAAATCACTCTATCCCTTGCTAAATAATCCGGGCGGGACCATTTTTATTTTTTTCCTTTAGGCTCCCGGTTAATACCCCTGCCAGGATTTTCCCTCTTAATTATAATAATACCAGCAGGTTGTTTTCCGGTCAACCTATTTTAAAATCTCCTTAAGCAACCTGAAATTTCCACTTTTTGATTGGTTTCTATATTTTCTCCAATTAGTCCTTAAAAATTAAAGATAAATAAAAAGGAGAGGCAAAAAGCCTCTCCTTTTTCATCTCTAAAGAGATTATAGAACTTCTCTTTCGGGAGCCCCTTCTTCCAGGTGACAGGCAGCAAAGTGCTTGTCGCCCCAGTCAACAAACTCGGGTTCCTCGGTTTTACAGATGTCCATAACGTAAGGACAACGAGTATGGAAACGACATCCAGAAGGAGGATTAACAGGACTGGGAACATCGCCCTTAAGGATAATCTTTTCCCTCTTTATTGCCGGATCCGGGATTGGTATAGCGGATAAAAGAGCCTGGGTGTAGGGGTGAATTGGTCTCTCAAAAAGGGCTTTTTTATCAGCCAACTCAACAATTTTTCCAAGGTACATAACAGCAATTCTGTCACTAATATGCTTAACAACGCTCAGGTCGTGAGCGATGAAAAGATATGTCAGGTCAAATTCCTTCTGCAAGTCTTCCATCAGGTTGATTACCTGGGCCTGAATTGAAACGTCCAGTGCAGATACTGGCTCATCACAAACAATCAGCTTGGGATCGACAGCCAGGGCCCGGGCAACACCAATACGCTGACGCTGACCACCACTAAACTCGTGGGGATAGCGACGCATGTGGTGAGCGGTAAGACCAACTGTTTCCAGAAGTTCTTTTACCTTTTTCTCCTTGGCTTTACCTCTGGCTAATCCGTGAATTTCCAGAGCTTCACCAATTATATTTCCAACAGTCATCCTTGGGTTAAGAGAACTGTAGGGATCCTGGAAAATGATCTGCATTTCTCGGCGCAGGCTGCGCATTTCTTCTCGACCAAGTTCCAGAATGTTTCTTCCTTCAAATAAAATTTCCCCTTCTGTGGCTTCTTCCAGGCGGAGGACAACTTTACCGGTGGTGGTTTTACCACAACCTGATTCCCCGACCATCCCCAGTGTTTCACCTTTGTTAACATAAAAAGAAACACCGTCGACGGCTTTTACGTTGCCGACAACCCGGCCGAAAACTCCACCCTTGATGGGAAAGTACTTTTTCAGATTATTGACTTCTAACAGGATTTCTTCAGTAGCCACCAGAATTCACCTCCAATTAAACTCTTTTATCCGCTTCGGCAACTTTATCATAGTGCCAGCAGCGAACTTGGTGTCCTGTTTCGATATCTTCCAGTTCTGGTTCTTCTTCAGCGCATTTTTCTGAAGCAAAACGGCAACGTGGGTGGAACTTGCAACCTTCCGGCAAGAAAAGTGGGTTGGGCACAACACCTTCAATTACCAAAAGCCGTTCCCGTTCTTCATCAAGACGCGGAATTGACTGCAACAGACCCCAGGTGTAGGGATGACGGGGCTTGTGGAAAATAGTATTTACATCACTATATTCCACTACTTTACCGGCATACATTACAACTACTCGGTCTGCTGTTTCCGCAACTACTCCCAGGTCGTGGGTAATGAGCATAATAGCTGCATCAAAATCACGCTGCAAAGAACCCATCAGGTCCAGTATCTGGGCCTGAATGGTTACGTCCAGTGCTGTAGTTGGTTCGTCAGCGATCAAGAGCTTGGGGTTACAGGACAGAGCCATGGCTATCATAACCCTCTGGCGCATACCACCAGAAAGCTGATGGGGATACTCATGGACCCGCTTCTCAGGAAGGGGAATCCCAACCTTTCTTAGCATTTCCACAGCCTTTTTCATAGCCTTGTCCTTGGATAGTTTCTGGTGGAGAATAATTGCTTCAGAAATCTGGTTACCTACGGTATAAACCGGGTTAAGAGAAGTCATGGGCTCCTGGAAGATCATTGAAATATCGTTTCCTCTGATCTTCCGCATGGCCGACTCGCTCTTTTTCAGGATTTCATCTCCCTCGAAGGTAAGGGTATCGGCTGTAATTTTTCCGGGAGGTTCCTGGACCAGGCGCATAATAGATAGCGAGGTAACACTTTTTCCGCAACCAGATTCTCCAACTACACCTAATACCTCTCCTTTGTAAATTTCAAAGGATACACCGTCAACAGCTTTGACCACGCCGTCCTCAGTGTGAAAGTAGGTCTTTAGGTTTTTGACCTCTAAGAGTAGTTCTTTGGATTTCTTCTCGTTCTGCACATCTTTTGCCACTACTATTTAGGCCTCCTTTCTTTTATACATCAGTCTTGGGATCAAACGCATCTCGAATTCCATCACCCAAGAAACTGAAAGCCAGAACAGCGACAAAGATAAAAAATCCGGGTACAAGAAGCCAGGCATTTTCTGTAAGGACTCTAACACTTTGCGCTGCAGACAACATATTCCCCCAACTGGCCTGGGGCTGTTGGATACCTAATCCCAGGAAACTTAAAGCTGCTTCCATAAGGATATAGCCTGGTAAGGCCAGTGTGGCCGCCACGATAACATAGGTGTAGGTATTAGGAAGAACATGGCGGACGATTATCCTCAGGTCACTTCCCCCAAGAGCACGGGCTGCTTCAACAAAATCCTGCGCTCTAATAGAAAGAACCATTCCTCGGATAACCCGGGCCATTCCAGCCCATCCAACAAAGGCCAGAATAACCACAATCAAAAAGAATCTTGTTGCCGAAGTCATATCAAGAGGTAACACCGCAGCAAGCGCCATTAAAAGGTAGAGCTGCGGGAAGCTCATTACTACTTCGGCCAGACGCATCATCAGGTTGTCAATCCACCCCCCATAGTAACCTGATATCCCCCCAAATATCATACCAATAAAAGTACTAATCATCAAGGCCACAATTCCAATAAAAAGGGACACCCTTCCTCCGTGTAAAACCCGGGAAAAATTATCCCTCCCAAACTGGTCGGTTCCGTACAGGAAAACTCGGGCCGTGTCCCGGTCAGGATAAGGATCTTCAAAGCTCGGTTCTCCTAACCCCAGGATTTTGGTCCTCCCTGTCAGGCCAAGGATAGAAAACTCCCTCTCCTGCTCCACAAATAACTTCAACGGATACCTTGGAGATTCCTGCTTATCTTCCACCCAAATTCTCATAATTGGAAAATAAGTGAAATCATCCACCCCTTCTAATTCTGCAATTTCTTCAGCAGCACCATGGGCTTCGGCTCTATCAAGTACATCAAAAGTACCAAGGTCAAGTTCTTCTTCGAGGATTTCTCCGGTGAGGGGATCCTCCTTTTCAATATAACCATAGATCATATAACGGTGACCCCGAAGGGAATTATAGATAAATGGCCAACGCCAGTTACCATCTTCATCCCTGACATGAACTGTTACCGGAGGGTGATAGGATTTTCCCCTATATTGTTGATAGGGATCATGAGGTGCATATAGCGGAGCAAGGATTACCGAAAAATACATTATGGCGAGAACAATTCCCCCAAAAAGAGCAAGGCGGTGCCTTTTCAAACGAATCCAGGCAACTCGGAAGGGGGACCTTATAAAATCTTCTTCGCTTTCAATTTTCTTTTTTTCATTTTGCATATTAGGATTGGCTGGAGGTTGCTGCACGTTAATACCCCCTTTCCTCTAGTTATACCTTATCCGGGGGTCAGTTACTGCCAGTAAAATATCTGCCAGCAGGTTCCCCAGAATTAGAAGTACGCTTCCCATTAAAAGTCCAGCCATGGCAACATAAAGATCCTTTTGCCTTACTGCGGTCAAAAGCATATTGCCCAGACCCGGATAGCTAAAAACAATCTCTGTTATTGCTGCCCCACTGAGAAGGGCACTAATACTGAAACCAAAAATGGTAATAAGCGGGTTAATAGCATTTCGCAAAGCATGTTTATAAATAACCACCCGGTCACTTAAACCCTTGGAACGGGCCGTCCTAACATAATCCTGGCCCATAGCATCCATCATCTGCCCACGCATTTGCCTCATTAGTCCTGCCATTCCTGAAGTTGCCAGGACTATGGTGGGCGGGATAAGGTGTCGGATATAATCCCACATTCTTCCCATAAAACTTAGCTCCTCGTGATACCAGGATGTCATACCCCCCACAGGTAGATTAAACAGCCCGTATCTAGCAAGAATGTAAAGTATTATTAGGCCAAAGAAGAAGTTGGGAATTGAAATTCCAAAAAAGGTAAAAAAGGTTAAAACATTATCCCTCAAAGTATACCGGTTAATTGCAGCATGAACCCCAATAGGAATTGCAACAATCCAGGTTAAAAATGTTGCAGCTAGAGATAAACGAAAAGTATTCATAATGCGAAACCCGATAAGATCTGTAACAGGAATACGGTAGGCAAAGGAATAACCAAAATTAAGCTGCATTACTTCCTTAAGCCAGTTAAAATATTGGACCCAAACCGGCTGATCAAGTCCAAATTCTGCCCGCATTTGAGCAATAACCGCAGCCGAAATATCAGGGTTCATTTCTATTTGAGCAAGAAAATCTCCCGGAGAAAGGTTAAGCACAAAAAAACTGATCATACTTATCCCAATCAGTAGGGGAATCATTTGAATTATTCGCCTAATTACATAGGTCCGCATTCTCGTCCTCCTTCCCCCAAACGGTCAGTTTGATTCAAAAATAAAAGGGGGAGAGGAACTCTCCCCCCTTATTATTTTACTATTTTATCTTTGGATATAAAGACTTTCGATATTGTGGTACCAGCTACCTACAATGGTTGGGTCAGCATTTCTTACGGTGTTTCTCATTGCAATTATACTGTCCTGAACCACAGTGTAGATAATTGGTGCCTGTTCAGCAATTATTTCCTGCCATTCATAATATAGTGCCTGGCGCTTATCAGGATCAAGAACCGTTGCAGCTTCGTCAAAAATTTCGTCGATACGTGCTTCCCACTCGGTGGCAGGTTCGGACTGAACGGGATTCCACATGTGAAGGTTTCCAGATGAATGCCACACGTTCCGACCGCTGTGGGGCTCAAGGCCTCCGGTAAGACCCATAATCATCATGTCCCATTCAAATTCGCTGGTTAACTGGTTTACCAGGTAGTTGAAATCGACGGGGGTAAAGGTTACATCCATTCCCAGTTCTTGAAGGTCAGCCTGAAGAATGTTACCTGCTCCCTCGCGAACTATATTACCGGCGTTTGTGGTAAGAATAAAGCTTACCCTTCTGCCATCCTCATCAAGCAAACGACCCTGGCTATCCCAGGTAAACCCACCCATTTCCAGGTTTTCCCGAGCAGCATCAAGATCATATTCGTATCTTGTAACGTCTGGATTCAAGAAGAATTCGTTTGGTGCGCTTACAGGGGACCACTGTGCTGCAGCCAGACCATCATAAAGCTGGTCGATCATGGTATCCTTATCGATAGCATGGGCAACAGCCCGGCGGAAATGCAGGTTTTGGAACCATTCAAGCTTCCAGGGTTCCTCAGCAAAATGAGGTCCTCTGGGGTTCTGGTTCATGGTAACAAAAAGGGTGCTGAAGGCAGGACCCAAGTTGTGAACAGTCATATCCCAGTTCCGCTCGTTCATGCGGTATCTTGCATAATCAGCAGGCATTACAGGTGATATATGGGTCTGGCCTGCTTCAAAAGCAAGACTCTGGGCTTCCTGAGATTCAACAATCTGCATTATCCAGCGATTAATATAGGGAAGGACTTCTCCCTGTTCATTTACATGCCAGAAATTTGGGTTCCGAAGCAAAACAACTCGCTCACCTGGGCGATAACTACCCAGCATGAAAGCGTCTGAACCGATAATTTCTGAAGGTGGTGTGTTTACACTCCAGGTTTCGTTGTACATTCCGGCTTCCCAGGCATCGTAAAGAGCATGTTTGGGAACAATCATGGGCATGGAGTTAAGAAGTGGTGCAAAAGGTTCGGGCAGGTAAAGACGGAAAGTATATTCATCAATTACTTCATAATCAAGGTATTGCCCGGCAACTTGAAGGATATCCCGGGAGCTTGTGGGTACTGATTCATCATAAATTACATCAAAGGTAAATTCAGCGTCATATGCGGTAAGAGGAGTTCCGTCACTCCATTTCACACCTTCCCTAAGGTAAAAAGTCCATTCCAGGCCATCATCACTAAATTCCCAACCTTTGGCCAGCTCTGGCACAAGCTCTGCCGTGTGAGGATCATATTGGGTGAAGGAAGTTAAAAAACGATAGATGATATCCGTTGAAGAAGTTTCTTTTGCAATATGGGTATTAAAAGTTCTGGGGTCGGATATCTGTGAACTGAGGAGAGTCTCACCAATTGACCCAACAGGATACGGAGAAACTACGAAATCGCTCGGAACCGAAGCAATTACAGAAAAGGACATTGCCAGAACCAATGCCCCAACAAAAAAGACAATCAGACTTTTTCTCACTAAGCATTCCTCCTTAAAAAATTATGACACCCCAAATTAACCAAAACACAAAAACCAACTTTTCACTTATCACCCCCAGAAAAAAAATGGAAAATTATTTTTCTTGTTTAAATTCTAATTCGCTTTAATGTTTGTTTTTCCTGCAAAAAAGAAAAAATTTTGCCTTCAGAATATTAATATAAGGCTCTATATCTTTGCCAGGTTCTCTCTACCTTATTCACATAGAGTCTGGTTTCTAAAAAAGGTATATCCTCCAGGTTTTCTTGAGTTCCATCCCAGATTCCGCTTTCTATCCAGCGCCTTACATTTCCCCTCCCTGCATTATATGCAGCCAGGGCAAGGGTAATGTTGGAAAATTCATCCCTTAACCCGGCTAGGTACCAACAGCCAATTTCCAGATTGATAAGGGGATCAAAAAGTTTATCACTATTAAAATCAGGCATTTCCAGGGCTTCTGCCGCCCAAATTCCTGTTGCTGGCATAATCTGCATTAATCCCCTTGCTCCTCTTCTTGATTCAGCAGCTGGATTAAACTTACTTTCCACGTGGATTAAACCCGCAATTAATTCGGGTTCAAGGTCATAAATTCTTCCCAGGTTTTCTATCTCTTCCCGGTACTGAAAGGGATAGTAAATTCTTCCTACCTGAGGGAACAGAAAAAATAAAACTAAAAACCCTATAGTTAAATAAAGTAACCAGCTGGCAAGGGAAAAACTTTTCATAACCAGGTCCACCTTCCACTTTTTTCCGCAAAAACAAGTTATTTTTCTAAAAGGATTGCATCCAAAATCAGTCGGGCGGAACTAAGATTTGTCGCCAGGGGAACTGAATGGACATCACAAACTCTCATCAAAGCGGAAATATCGGGTTCGTGGGGTTGAGCAGTAAGGGGATCCCGCAGGAAAATTACCGTATCCACTTCCCCCGTTGTGACCATGCTTCCTATTTGCTGATCCCCTCCCAGGGGGCCAGAAGCCATTACTTTTACTTTTAGCCCATGTTCCTTTACTATTAATTTTCCCGTATTTCCCGTTCCTACCAGGAAATGCTTCGCAAGGTGCTCTTTGTATTCCCCCACCAGACCAACCATGTCCTTTTTTTTCCTATCGTGGGCGATTAGGGCTATTTTCCCCATTAAGTTTTTTCCACCTTTCCCGAACTTTTTTCTCCAGGTCCCAAAGGCTCCCCTTATTTTCGATAACCTTGTCTGCTTTTTTCACTTTTTCTCCCAGGGGCATCTGTGATTTTAAGCGGGCTTCAATATCTTCCGGGGAAAACCGGCCATTTTTTACCAAACGCTTAATAACAATATCCTTCGGGGCCCAAATAACCCAAACCTGGTCAAATAAATCTTCCCAGCCAACCTCGAACAATAAAGGAACTTCAACAAAGGCTGATTTAGGAGGCTTTTTCTCCCCCAATTGGCGGGAAAAAAAATTGTTAATCTCCTCCCGAACCCGGGGATGGATTAAACCTTCAAGCTTTTCTTTTTTTTCTTTATCATTAAAAATTATTTCCGCAAGTTTAGAACGATTTATTTCCCCATTTTCAGTAAGAATCCCTTCCCCAAAATTTTTTACAACCATTTGATAGATCTTTCTCCCTTTTTTCATTTCTTCGTGGACAATTTCATCAGAACTTAATACCGGGCTACCAAGTTTTTCAAGAATTTCTATTACTTTTGATTTTCCCGTTCCTAAACCTCCGGTTATACCTATTTTTTTCACTTTTCCCACCCCCTTTTGCCACTTTTAAAATTATTCCTTTTTAAAAAACTAAACCTAATACTAGTTATCAAAGGTCTTTTCCCAACTTTTTAGCAAATTTTCCAGGGTTTCCTTTTTCCTTTTGTAAGCCGAGGTAATTTCCCCTGCATCCTCTCGCCTGAAAAAATCAGGATCAGCAAATTCTCTATTATAGTCTTCTAGTTCTTTTTCTATTTCCGAAATTTTTTCTTCCAGTTCCTTTCGGAATTCTTCATTTTTTTGCTTTTTTTCAGGCAGAGCCTTCCTTGGTTTTCGGACAGTTTTTACCCTTTTTTCTTTATTTTTCTTAGATTCCTGTTCTTTTTCCCACTCCAAAAATTCCTGGTAAGAACCCCGGAAGGCAAAAAAACGGCCATCTTTTAGGTGCCAGATTTTTGTTGCGACCCGTTCAATAAAATACCGATCATGAGAAGTAAAAATTAGCGTCCCCCCAAATGAAAGCATGGCTTTTTCCAGCCATTCCTGTAAATCCAAATCAAGATGGTTGGTTGGTTCGTCCAGCAGCAAAACATTTGCCCCCTGAAGAACCAAAAGGGCCAGGTTAAAACGGGAAAGTTCGCCTCCACTCAACATCCTAACTTTTTTTTCTGCTTCTTCCCCCCCAAAGCGAAAGGCTCCAAGGTGATCCATTATCTCCTGTTTCTTAGTCAACCCAAAATCTGCAACAACCTCAAAAAGGGTTTTCTCCCTTGGTAAAAAGCCACCTTCCTGGTCAAAATAGCCCACCTCAACTCCATGGCCCCATTTTACCTGCCCTTCAAATCTGTCTTTACCCATAAGACATTTAAGAAAGGTGGTTTTCCCTGCACCATTTGGGCCCAGGAAAGCAATTCTTTCCCCTCTATTCAACTCTACTTCCACCTTGTTAAAAAGCCTTCGATTATCCTTAGTGCAGCCAAACCCCTCTGTTTTTAGAACTTCTTGCCCGCTCATCCGGTTTAAAGGAAACCTGAGGTTTAGCTTTTTCTTTGGTGGGGGGGGTGGAGGAATTCTTTCCATTCTCTGCAATCTTTTTTCCCGGGAACGAGCTTCCTTTGACCTCTGTCCTGCCTTGTACCTGCGGATAAAATCCTCCAGGGCAGCAATTTCTTCCTGTTGTTTTTCATATTCCCGGGCCCAGGTTTTTACATTTAATTCTCTTTGCCTGGTATAATCGGAATAGTTTCCCGGATAAGAATATAAACGGAAATCATCTATCTCCAGGATCCCATTTACTACCTGGTCAAGAAAATACCTGTCGTGGGAAACCATGATAATAGCCCCGGGGTATTCTTTCAGATAGGAGGCCAGCCATTCCCTGTTATTCCGGTCAAGGTGATTTGTGGGTTCATCCAAAAGTAATAAATCAGGTTTTTCCAGAAGGAGTCGGGCAAGGGCCAACCTTGTCTTTTCGCCGCCACTAAAGCTGTTTAAATCCCTTTCCAAAGCTTCTTCTTTAAAGCCCAACCCATTAATTATTCCCCGGATTCTACTTTCGCACTCATAACCCCCTCCTTCTTCAAATTCCCCTTGGAGGCGGGAATATTTTTCCAGAATTTCCGGGGAGGATTTTCTGCTCATTTCCTCGGTTGTTTCATCAAGCCTTTCCCTTAGTTTGATCATCTCGGAAAAAGATTCCCAGAGGTAATCAGCCACCTTTCCCTCCTGGGCCCAGTCTAAAGTCTGGGGGAGATAACCCTGATTCATATTACGATTCCGCTCAATAAAACCTCGGTCAGCTTCCTTTTCTCCTTTAATAATTTCCAGGAGGGTTGTTTTACCTGTTCCGTTTCGCCCGATTAATCCCAGCCTGGACCCCACCTGAACCTGGAGGTTTACGTCTTCAATTAATAATTCTCCAGAGTAATATTTACTTACCTTTTCCAGTCTTACCAGTGTCATTTATATCATCCTTCTGACAGCAGGGGCAAAAAAAAGAACTCCTCCCTGCAACTTTTTTTCTCTCAATTAAATCTTCACAATGGGAGCATTTTTCTCCCTCACGCCCATAAACCTCAAGCAAATTCTGGAAATCTCCCGACCTGTTTTCTCCATCCCGGTAATCCCTAAATGTCGTCCCCCTACCCTCGATAGCTTCCTCAAGAATTTCTTTCATATTGGTAAAGATTTTTGTTATTTCCTTTTCCTTCAACATCGGTGCTTGTTTTTCAGGATGAATTTTACTTCGAAAAAGAATCTCATCTACATAGATATTGCCCAGACCTGCAATGAATTTTTGATCAAGCAAAACCCCTTTTATCTTACCTTTTTTTCCCTTTAAAGCCCGGGAAAAAGACTCTAAATCAAAATTTGGATCAAGAGGTTCAGGGCCAAGTTTTCCATAATTCCCTGCCAGATCTTCCTCTCCAGCTTCCACAAGGTAAACCCGGCCAAATCTTCTGGTATCTTCAAAAACTAAGCTGCCTCCCCCGGAAAACTCCAAAACAAAATGAGCATGTTTTTTGGGATTCTGAAGGGTTTCTTGAAAATATAATCTTCCGGTCATTCGAAGGTGAAATACCAGTTTTTGATTATTATCAAGGGTAAAAACCAGTAGTTTACCCCTTCGATAACCCCCTGAAAAGGTTTTTCCACAAACCATCCGGGAAAACTTTTCTGCAGAAGGCGGCCAGCCCACTATATCCCTGTGCCTAACCTTTACGGTATTTATTTTTTTCCCTTCTATTTTGGGAAGTAATGATCGGAGTACTGTTTCCACTTCTGGAAGCTCAGGCAAAGGATTATCTCCTCTCTTTTTGATTCTTTCCCTGATCCATCTTAAAACGAATAATTAAGGTTATAAAAAGCACCAGGAAAATAATTAGTTTTGGGAGCAATAGACTTCCTCTTTCAGCTGGTTCTGCAAACCCTACAAAATAAATATAGGTAAAAACAACAGCCGAACCCAGAAGCGTAAGGATAATAAAAAGGATGCCCTTTTTTTGGATAAGAAATTGTAAAAAACCCATCAAAATACCTCCCTCAGGGGATTATATCCTGAATATAATGGGGAATAAAAGAAAAAAATGTATGCCAGTAAATAAATAGCCAGAAAACAATAAACTGCCCTACGGTATCCCTTATTCCTACCCAACCTTTGAAAGATCTAACAAAAAAAATAGCAAATATTGCTGCCAGAGCGGCATTAAGAAGTTCCAGGCCCTGGTCAACATATTTGGGGGTGTAATACCAGCCGGTTTCCTGCAGAAGGAAAATAAAAGCAAAACCGGTAAGAACCACAAGCCAGGTATATTTCGGTAGATCTAATATTTGTCCCAAATAACCCAGACCAAGGAGGATAATAACCAGGAAATGGAACTGAGTAAGGCTGTTAAGAATTGAAAGAAATAGGTTAAGGCCAAGAATATATACTAATCTCTGTAAAGGGTTTTCCAGTCCCAGACCAACAACATACCAAAAGGAAGGTCGAACGGGAAAACGGTTATTAATTGTTTTTACCTCTATCATCCTCTGGTCCTGAAAAAAATTATACCAGAAAACATGGTCGTTTCCATAATTATCAAGAAAAATTTGCGGGGAAAAAGCAGAGTTGGTTCCAATATTTAAACTTACAGGTTCTGTCGGAGTTCCACCAACCCTTTCAGTAGAAAAAAAAGCAATCCGAACAGGAGACCTGATATGGTCTTCCCATGCAATGGAAATCCCGTCTTCTCCGGTAGCAATTGCCGGGCGATGGGCATCTGCCCAATAAGCAATAAGGTTATGGGGACCTTTGTCCATTTCCCCATTTTGGAACCTGGCGTAAAAAATATCCGAGCCCGAACGAAATAGCGCTGCTCCATCTCCCTGGGCATTCCAAACCAGGTGTATATTACCTTCCGAGTCTCTGGTAGCATCTAAGTTTATTTCCAAAACCGGAAGGCCGGCCCGGTCCATCATTGAAACCTGGGATATTGTCTTAATTGGCCCAACAGGTTCTCCCGAGAGATTAAATCGACGGTACTGTAAATCTGCAGAAACCGGATGAAGTTCAACCCAAAACAGGTTGAGAAATCCTTCCTCACCAATAACAAGGCCCCTGTAAGAAAACTTATCGGAAGAAGTAAGTTGAAAGGGTCCAAACTCTAAATGTCCCTTTTCTGATATCCGGGAATAATGAACTTCTAAACCCGTTTCCCCTAAACCCGTCCAGGTAAGGTGCACTCTCCCCTCCCTATCAGTCTTCCCATAAACATTGCTTATTCTCCTTGGAGTTTCAAGAATGGTTTTTTCTTCCAGAAAATCGCCCTGAGAAGAAAAAACCCTATACTTCAAATGCCTTTCCCGATTTACTTCCTCCACCCAGGAAACAATTATTTTTCCATTACTTCCAATAAAAACTTTGGGAAAATCGGCAAAATAAATATTATCATTTACCAAAACTCTTTTCTGATGTTGGGGTTTCTCATCAAGTTTTAGAAAATCAATTACAAGTTCCATATTTCCCCTATGCCCAATTAACCCAGCAATAAAGAATAGTTCCCGGTCCGGGGCAAAAGCTACCCCAAACCTCTGGGAAAAGATACTGTACTGCCCAACAGAGGTTTCTTCTGACCACCCTTCAGGCCACTCTTGCTGTCTGGCCTGAGCGGCTCCGGATAACAAAAAGGAAAAAATCACAATCAGCCCAATTAACCTTTTCACGGGCCATCTCCTTTCCTAGTTAAAAATCCTCCATATCCATCCAGTTGGACCCCATTTTTAGCTCAACCTCCAGGGGCACAGCAAGAGTTATTGCTTCTTCCATTGCCTGGGCTACCTTTTCTCCAACCTTTGCAATATCTTTCCCCGGTACTTCCAAAACCAGCTCATCGTGGACCTGTAAAAGCATCCTAACTTCAGGCCACTTTTCCATTTCTTTATCAACCTTTAACATGGCCAGTTTCATAATGTCGGCGGCAGTTCCCTGGATGGGGGTGTTGATAGCCATCCTTTCAGCAAAATTCCGCCGATGGGGAACCCGGTGGTTGATATCCGGTAAATACCTTTTTCTTTTTAACAAGGTTTCAACATATCCCTTTTCTTTAGCCTGGGAAATGCATTTATTAATATACTCTTTCATTCCAGGGAAACGGTCAAAGTAACGATCCATATATTCCTTTGCCTCTTCCTGAGAGACATTTAAATCCTGGGAAAGCCCATAAGCAGACATTCCGTAAGCCAGACCAAAATTAATAACCTTTGCCCTTCGCCGCAACTCTGCATTTACTTCTTCCGGGGCGACCCCGAAAACCTCGCTTGCAGTTTGGGTATGAATATCAAGGCCCTCTGAAAAAGCTCGACGCAAACCACCTTCACCAACCATATGAGCCAGAACCCTAAGTTCAATCTGAGAATAATCTGCAGCAAGGAGGAGATTTCCCTTATCTGCAACAAAAGCCCGGCGAATTTTCTGCCCTTCGAGAGTTCTAATGGGGATATTTTGCAGGTTGGGTTCCGAACTGCTCAGCCGTCCTGTCGCAGTAACATTCTGGTGGAAAGAAGTGTGAAGGCGCCCGGTTTTTTCATTAACAAGTCCGGGAAGGGAATCAACATAGGTTGATTTTAATTTCGCTAATTGTCGGTATTCAAGGATATATTCGATAATGGGGTGGTGATCTTTTAATTTCTCCAGAATATCTGCCCCTGTTCCGTAACCGGTTTTGGTTCGTTTGAGAACCGGGAGTTCCAGTTCCTCGAAAAGGACTTCCCCTAGCTGTTTTGGCGAGTTAAGGTTAAACTCCCTCCCTGCTAAATCGAACACCTCTTCCTTGATATCTCCCAGGCGATTTTCCAATTCTCCTGACAATTTATCCAAAAATTCCAGATCAATTTTTATCCCATTTGCTTCCATTTCTGCAAGCACTGGAATCAGTGGAGTTTCCACTTTTTTGAGAACTTCAAAGACCTCATTTTTTTCCAGGTCTTCTTTTAGATTGTTTTCAATTTCCGGTAGGTAATGAACCATCCGGGCAAGATTCTCCGAACTTTTCTCATCCTCAATTGTCTCTCCACAAATTCTTTCAACTAGCTGGCCTAACTCCGGGGGAGCATTTCCCGGTTCCTGCAGATATACTGCAAGGGATGTATCAAATAGCTCTCCCTTAATTTCTAATAAACGGTAAACCGGCTTAATGTTATGGCCAAGCTTTGGCAACTCTGGATTAGAGAGAAATTCCCATATTTCGTTTGGAAGCCATCCTCCAGAAAAAACAAATTCTCCTTCCTTCCCCCCTACTGCAAGTTTATCCAATTTGAACTCAAGGGGTCGTTCCCCTTTCAACGTCCAGGTTATTGGCAGTGGAGATCGGGCTTTAAACTTATTTTTGTTATTTGACCAGTCTTCTTCATTTTTTATTTCCAAAAACTCCACATCTTCTTTTTCAGGGAGTTCCCCTTCTTCAAGTGGGAGAGAGTTTAAAAGGCTGGAAAATTGCCACTCCCGGAAAAGCTCCCCAAGTTCGGCCCAGGGAGGGGATGAAAAGTTTTCCAGGTCGGAACCAATTTCTAATTTAAGACCGGTATCAATGGTTACAAGTTTTTTGTTTAATAAGACCAGGTCTTTACTATCCTCTATTGCCTGACCCCTTTTTCCTTTAATTTCGCTTCTGTTTTCCAGGACCTTTTCCAGATTCCCGTATTTTTTTATTAATTGGATTGCAGTTTTTTCACCTACCCCGGGAACTCCCGGGATGTTGTCAGAACTATCCCCCATTAGAGCTTTTACATCAATTAGTTGATGGGGTTTAAGACCGTACCTTTTCTCTAACTGCTCCGGGGTATAATCCACAGTTTCCGTTATTCCCCGTTGGGTATACCTGACCCTGATTTTTTCATCGACCAGTTGAAAGGTATCCTTATCTCCAGTGATAATATAGGTTTCATAATTTTTCTCCTTAAATTCCTGGGCCAGACTTCCCAGAACATCATCTGCTTCAAAACCCTCTACCTCGTAAATGGGTATCCCCATGACCTCCAATAGCCTTTTCAAATCATCGAACTGAGGTCGCAAATCATCGGGGGTTTTTTCTCTTTGGGCCTTGTAATCTGGAAACTCCCTGTGTCGGAAAGTAGGGCTGGGGTGATCAAAGGCAACCCCCAAAAAATCGGGGTTTTCCTCAGTCAGGATTTTCAGAAGAATTTTTGCCATCCCAAAAACTGCCCCCATAGGTTTTCCCCGGGTAGCAAGAGGGGGCATGGCATAAAAACAACGGTGAGCAAGGCTGTGCCCGTCAATAATAAACGATTTTTTTGTCAAGGGTATCAACTCCCAGTCTAACTTATACGATCTTCGGAAAAAAACTTCCCTGTAAATCCTTTTCTTTATTGGACTTTATGATGTAATTATTAAATGAGGGATCAGGGTAAAAAAAGTATACCAATAAACCCACAAAACCATAAAGAATATCCAGCCCATTGCATTATCCAGCTTTAACCAGCGCTTTTCCCCTATTTTCATCAGAATAGAAAATATTGAGGCTAATCCCCCGGCCAGGAAAGGAAAAAACCGGCCGGACCATTCCAGGGAAATAAAATCAAGAGGAGTGTCCTGAAACAAAAACAATCCTGCCATTAAAACCAAGGCCCCGTGTATCGGAAATCTTTCCAGGTTCCCAATTAATTTCCACCTACTGGCAAGGGCAACAATTAAATAGGTTGCAACTGGAGCCAGGAACTTGGTTACAAGAGTTAATAAGGCCCCATAAATCAACCCTACCCCCATTACATAAAGAAAACCAAGGTGAGGGTTGCGCAGGCCAAGCCCCAGTTGATAACCCAAAGGAGCAGACTGAGGATTGGCATTATTTCTGCTTAAAACTTTTAATTGCCCAATTTCATTCTCGCTACGCTGCCAGAAATAATGGATATTTTCTCCCACCCTTAAAATTGACGGGTTAAAGCCACCTGAAGTTGTAATATCCATGGGTTGCGGACCATATTTTATTTCCCCATCTCGGGAAACCTGGAGGTAAAAGGGTCGATACCTTCCTCCCTGCAAATGAACCCAGGCCAGATGGTAACTCTCTGAATTCATTTCCACATCAATAGTTCTTAAGCGAGGAAAGCTGGGGGAAATTCTTTCCGGGCCGCGAGTAATCTCCCCGTCTTCTATTACTACCAAAGAAAAATGTCCAATTTCCATACCCCGCTCCCGGTCCTGCTGGGAAAAAACAAGGCTGATTTTTCCTTCCTCATCAAAAAAAGCTTCCAATTGCCCATCAATAAAGGGGCTTCTATCACCATCAAGTGAAGAGATTGTGGCAATATTTTTGGGTTCCCCTGAAGGATTTCCTGCAGGAGAAAACTGCTGGAAATAACAGTTCATTTCCCACCCATCAACTTTTCGCCAGAAAAGATTAATGTTCCCTTCTCCGTCAAAAACAAAAGTGCTGTTTGTTAAACGTAATTCATCCTCAAGGAGAACCTGAGTTTCTCTAAAAATTTGGCCATCACTAACTACACTGTGCATTAAAACCCCCAGGGGGCGTTCCACATCAGACCAGATAATGTGAATAATTCCCTCTTCTCCTTCTCGAGCATTAACACCACTAATTCGAGAAGAACTTTCCCTTAATACAAGGCTGTCAGTTACCAAACTTCCATCCCCATCAATTTTGGTGTAGAGGAGGCGCTCAACTGTGCGATCTCGCTGAACCCAAAAAAGATGTCGATCTCCCCGGCTATCAACTAAAAGTTCCGGCTGGATTGCATTGAAAAATACGTCAGAAGTATAAATCTGCTCCCCGTTTTCAAATAAAGAAAGGCTTATATTGTTTATACTGTTTCCAAGAAAACCCGCAATTAACTTTTTCCCATCCCTCGTTATTTCCACAGTGTAATCTGTTGAATAACGGCCAAGGCTGGCCATGGTTTCTTCTCGAGACCATCCTGTTGGCCAATCATCCTGGGCAGAACTCAAGCCGCTTGAAGCCAAAAAAACCAATAAAAAAATCACGGCCTTAAAACCCATCAGAAAATATTCCCCCCTAAAAGAACTTACCCGGCCCAGAAAAAAGTCACCCGGAATTGTCTACCCGGATTCCCTCCTGAATCGGCTACCTTAAAAGATATTTTCCCTCTACAAAAAACTTTTTCATAATTTTTCTTTTTGGGCCGGAGCTAAAAACTCCGGCCCAAGAGTTAACCCAATATTTTTTTTGCAATGTCAACAACTTTATCCACTGTAAATCCCTTCTCCGCCATAACAACGTCGCCGGGAGCGGAGAGGCCAAATTCATTAATTCCCAAAATCTCACCTTCTGGGCCAACAAAACGCTCCCAGCCCATTGGGTAAGCTGCTTCAACTGCCAGGCGTTTCTTCTTTCCTTGAGGAAGGACCTGATTCTTGTACTCCTCGGGCTGCTCCTCAAAAAGCTCCCAACTCATTACACTCACTGCTCTCACAGCAAAGCCTTCCTTTTCCAGTTCTTCTTTGGCTTCAACAATCAATTTAACTTCCGAACCGCTGGCCAAAAGGATAATATCGGGATCCTTCCCTTTTGTCTCGGTTATTACATATGCTCCCCGGCCCGCATCTCGGGAACTTCCTTCAAGCTGAGGCAATTTCTGTCTCGTTAAAATTAATGCCGTAGGTCCATCCTGACGCTGAAGGGCTTTTTTCCATGCTGTTTCAGTTTCTCTTCCATCTGCAGGTCTTAAGACATTAAGGTTGGGGATTGAACGAAGCATTGCAAGATGTTCTATCGGCTGATGGGTTGGCCCATCCTCTCCAACCCCAATACTATCATGGGTAAACACAAAAACTACAGGAATTTTCGAAAGTGCCGCAAGACGAATTGAGGGTTTCATGTAATCAGAAAAAACCAGGAATGTAGATGCAAATGGGCGAAGCCCACCATGAACGGCAATTCCATTAACAATTCCAGCCATTGCATGCTCCCTTACTCCAAAATAAACATTGTTTCCTTTTCGGTTCTCCCGGGTAAAATCACCTTTTCCTTTAAGATAAGTCTTGGTAGAAGCATTTAAATCTGCAGATCCTCCAAACATATTGGGAAGAAATTCAACCAGCTTTTGCATTATTTCTCCCGAAGCTGCCCGGGTTGCGACTGGATCCTTAAAATCAACCAGTTCTTTTTTATTCAACTCTTCTGGCAAGCGGGGATCGTGCCACTTTTCCCATTCTGCCGCTTTTTCAGGGTAACGGGTTTTATAATCCTTCCACCGCTTTTCCCATTCTTTCTTACCCATTTCAAGTTTTCTCTGAAGTTCCTCAAAATGAGCTTTAACCTCTGGAGGGATAAAAAACTCTTTATCAACCGGCCAGCCAAGGTTTTCTTTAGTGGCTTTAACTTCTTCTGCCCCTAGAGGTGCTCCGTGAGCTGCGGCCTTTCCTTCCTTGCCCGGGCTTCCATAACCGATTTTTGTCCTAACTTTAATTAGTGATGGTTTTTCTTTATCGGCTTTTGCTTGAGATATTGCTTCGGCTATTTTCTCGATATCCTGACCCTCTTCAACGGTTAAAACCTGCCAGCCAAAGGCTTTAAATCTTTTGCAAACTTTCTCAGAAAATGTTAAATCCGTTGGTCCATCAATGGTTATTTCGTTATCATCGTAAAAACAGATTAATTTATTTAAGCCCAGATGACCTGCAAGGGAAGCAGCCTCACTGGTAATGCCTTCCATCATACACCCGTCTCCGGCATACATGTAGGTATAGTGATCAATTATTTTTAAGTCAGGTTGGTTAAATTCTGCCGCAAGGCGCTGTTCGGCAATGGCCATACCCACTGCGTTCGCAAACCCCTGTCCAAGGGGACCTGTTGTTGTCTCGACCCCTGGGGTATCTCCATACTCTGGATGTCCTGGAGTTTTACTGCCCAACTGACGGAAATTTTTTATTTCGCCCATACTCAAATCATATCCAAAAAGATGTAGCAAGCCGTATAATAACATGGACCCGTGTCCGGCAGTAAGAACAAAGCGGTCTCTATCAGGCCAATTGGGGTCTCGGGGATCATGTTTTAGAAACCTGCTCCAGAGGGTATAACCCATGGCTGCTCCACCCATAGGTAACCCGGGATGACCTGATTGGGCTTTTTCCACAGCATCAACCGCCAAGAACCTTATTGTATCAACTGCTGTCTTTTCAACTGACATCTTATCCCTCCTGTTGCATTCTTATTTTCCATTTTCCCTTTCTATATTTATTTCCTGCCCTTCAACTCAATTCCTGCCTGTTTTCAATGGAACCTATTTGTTTATTTTCCTCCCCGAATAGGTAAACTCGTCACTGTTCATCTTAAAAAGATCCCCATCTTTTTCCCCGATTATATTAGCACAGGAAGGGCACTTTAATTTCCCTTCTTCAACCAGAGCAAAAAGCTTTTTTATTCTTGGAAAATAACAGCGAAGGACTTTTCCGGGGCCAATTTTTTTGTACCGCATAATTTTACTTTTACAACGCCCACATTTTATCGTCAACAAATTTCCCACTCCTGAATTCTTTTTTCAATAATCTTTTTCCCCTTTAGGATAAAATATCCTTTGTCGTTAATTTTTTTTTGATTTTGAAGCCATTTTTTCACTCTACATTTTTTCCCTTTTGAATTTAAACCCGGAAGGAAAACTGCCAGGTTTTGGGTAATAATCACTTTTTAAAAACTATTTTGGTTTTCCCAAAGCCAGATTGCTTTTCTCTTTCTCCTCTGTTAATATTATAGGCAAATAGAAAAGGTTGTTTTTGATTTTCATCCTGGCCAGCTTTGGAAGATCTGGCCAAATAATTTTTTTCAAGGAGAATTGGTAATGCAAACCAAGCATATTTTTTTTGCCGGGGATGCGAGGGACTTAAAACAAATCCCGGATAACAGCATTGAGTTGATGGTAACTTCTCCACCCTACCCAATGATTGAAATGTGGGATGAAACCTTTTCCAATCTCAATCCTGAAATTGCCGAGAAACTTTCTTTAAATGAGGGTTTTAGGGCATTTGAATTAATGCACTGCGAACTTGATAAAGCCTGGAAAGAAGTTTTTAGGGTATTGAAAAAGGGTGGAATAGCCTGCATTAACATTGGGGATGCCACTCGTTCCCTGGGAAGTAATTTTAGCTTGTATCCCAATCATTCCCGTATTCTTGAAAGTTGTAGAAAAATTGGTTTTTCTTCTCTCCCCTCAATAATCTGGCGAAAAGAAACCAATTCACCCAATAAATTTATGGGTTCAGGTATGCTACCTCCCGGAGCATATGTAACCCTGGAACATGAGCATATCCTTATTTTGCGGAAAAAAACAAAAAGGGAGTTTAATACCCCTGAAGAGAAAAAAACCCGGCGGGAAAGTGCTTTTTTTTGGGAGGAAAGAAATAACTGGTTTTCTGATGTTTGGTTAAACCTAAAAGGAACAAGGCAAAAAATTGCCAAAAATGACCTAAGAAAACGCAGTGGGTCTTTTCCATTTGAACTAGCCTATAGATTGGTAAGCATGTTTTCTGTTAAAGGGGATAATATATTAGACCCTTTTGCAGGCTTGGGAACGGTAATGCTTGCTGCAATGTGTTCTGAAAGAAATAGTATCTCCATTGACATAGAAGAAAATCTGAGAAAAACTGCCCTGGAAATTGCCCTTGACTTCAAATCTCAAGGAAACCAGTATATTAAAAAGCGAGTTGAAAAACACCTTGACTTTGTCAGAGAAAGAAATTTACTTGGCAAAACCTTTAAGTACCAGAACTATAATCATGATTTTCCTGTAATAACCCGACAGGAAAGGGAAATTAAATTTAATATCATGGAAAAAATTGAACATGAGGAGGACAATTCTATTTCTGTAAGCTATTCCCCTTTTGCCTAAGGGAAAAGGGCCGGATTTTTGAATAAAACCCGGCCCTTTTTTGTTTTAATGATAAAATTAAAACAGTAATTTTTTTGTGGTTATTTAGAAGTTAAAAATCATTCTTTCACAGGGAAAACTCATATCCTTTGTAAGTAAAAGCCTCCACCAGACCAATCTTGCGGGCAACCGCTTCTGATGGTCTGTTACTCTCCATGCAATCCCAGTAGGGACGAAAATTCCTTATATTGCACTCTTTCAAAAATTCTCCAGCCATTATTTGAGCCAGCTTTTTCCCCTGGAAATCAGGAAGGGTTTCAATATCAATCCCGTGGGTTGAGCCCGAAACAAAACCAGAAAAACAAAGACCCACAATTTCTTTATCCTTCAAGATACCGTAACCAATCCCCTTTTCAAAAAAACTTATTGGATCATCCCAGAATTGGCAGATCCGTTTTGCCCAGAAAAGAAAGTTGGATATTTCCTGGGAAAAGTTTTCCCGAGAAAGCCTGAAAAGAGAAAATTCCCGGGGAAGGAATACATCCCTTAAAACATTTCCTCCCCTTTCAGACATCGTAAAGACTTTTTGATTCCAACATTTCAGTTCCTTTTGGGCGAAAATATTTTCTATTGCCTTTTCCCAACCCCGATGATTTCCAAAACATTCAAACCATTGCAAACCAAACTCTCTGGCCTGAGGAGCGATTACCCGGTCAATAAAAATGGGGATCTTTTTTATAAACTGGCCATTTTTCTCATCTCCAAAGAAAAAAAACCCGTCATGGTTACCCAACCAAACCAGGCCGGAAGAAGGCCTGTTTTTATTATCAACAAAAACCCGGCCCGGATTAATTCCCTCTATTATGGCCTTGACTTCAAGTTGACCCCGTGGATTAACTACATTTTCACACCTGCCAAATTGGCTCCTCTCTAGTTCAAAAACCATTATCAATTCACTCCTGAAAAAAACTTTTCCCGATTACTTTATTACCCCAAAAGTAATTCCACCGCTCCTTTAGCATGGATCAGAGTTGTATCAAAAAGGGGTAAAAAAGTGTCCTTTTGTTTTACCAAGAGAGGAATCTCTGTGCAACCAAGTATTACCCCTTCTGCTCCTCTTTCTGCCAGACGTTCAATAACTTTTAAAAATTTATTTCTTGATCTGTCAAAGATTTTCCCCGAAATCAACTCGGTATAAATTATTTCGTGAACAACTTCCCTATCATCTTCTGTGGGAATAATCGTTTCGATCCCGTGTTTATCCTTAAGGAGAGAAGAATAAAAATCGTTCTCCATGGTAAACTTTGTTCCCAAAAGGCCTACCTTTTTTAATCCCTCATCCTTTATTGCCTCCCCTGTAGCATCTGCAATATGCAATAGGGGAACCCCTACAGCTTTTTGGACTGTATCCACCATAATATGCATAGTATTGGAGCAAATAATAATTACATCGGCTCCTGCCTTTTCCAGGCAAATCCCGATCCGCTCCATTTCAGAGGCAAGGGTTTCCCATTTTCCCTGATGCTGCAGGGAAGAAATATCTGCAAAGTTAACCGAATAAATAATACTTTTACAGGAATGGGCTGGGCCAAGTTTTTCTCGAACGGTTTGGTTAATTATTCGGTAATATTCGCTGGTTGATTCCCAGCTCATGCCTCCAATTAAACCCAAAGTTTTCATGCGGCCTGCCTCCCGAAGAATTTTTTCCATTATATCACATGACCATTCTAATTACCCGTTTCTTTGCAAAGAAAAAACAGGAGTTGGGGGGAAGGAAGACTGTTAACTCCTGTTTTTCCTTTCGATTTAAAAAATCACCTGTTTTGTTATTGAAAAAACGATTTTAACCTGGTTAAAAGAATAATAAAGAAAATTTTTGTTTTTGGCCTGTTAAGTCTGATTTGCCGATTTTCCCGAGGAGAATTTTTTTGCTCTTCAAACCTTTTTTCCGCCAGGTAAAGGTTGAACAAATTTTCCCTCTCCTTTCATATAATTTTACTCGGTCAGTTTTTTTTGACGATTTGGTAAAAAATTAAACCCTTCCCAGGGGTTTAATTTGTCTCTGAACAAAACCCGGTAAAACCTACGGAAAACTTTTTGCTTCCACTCCCATCCCTTTTTTTCATCTTCTCCATAAGTTTCTCAAATTCTGTAAGAAAAGCTGCAAATTCTTCGGGTTCCATCCTTACATCAAATTGAGTAAAATAGGAAGTTTGATCTTCAATTGACCCCGGACGAAATTCAAAAGCTGAAAGGGGCGCCCTAAGCATTTTTCCTTTTAAACGGTTTATTACTTCCAATCCCAGCTGTCTTACAGAACCGCTATCAACAAAAGTCATCAAATCATCACTTGGTACTATTGACTTGCCAACAGAACGATAAAACTTCTGCATGATTCCACTCTTTTCTTCCCTTCGAACAACTTCTATTATCCCGTTTCTTTCCAGTTCTCCCAGGTGGTAATGGACCTTTGAACGAGGAATTTCCAGAATCTCAGAAAGCTGCTGGCCTGTATAAGAGTCTTCCATTAAATGAGATAAAATTGTAATCCGCAAAGGATCGCTAAGGGCCTTTAATTGTTCTAATTTATCTAAAAACAAAACCTTTTTCATTGGGGCTCCTCCTCGGTCAGTTTTTATTGACCGATTTAATTTTATCACTTAATCTTGTTTTTGTCAATACCAGGAGAAATTTTCCTTGAATAACTGGGTTCTGCAGGATTTTTCACCGCAAAATTAGAATTATTACTATATTCTGTAAAAAGGCGGGGATTTCAAATGGAGATTCCAAAGGTTCGTATTATTGGAGGAGGACTGGGGGGAATTGCAGCAGGTATTTCCCTTCTTAACTCTGGCTTTAGAGTTGATATTTTCGAAAAAAACAGCCACCTCGGTGGGAAGCTTAACTATACAGAACAGGATGGTTTTTCCTTTGACCTTGGGCCATCAATTTTAACAATGCCTCATATTTTTTCCCGGGTATTTGAAGAAAGTAATCGAAGAATCGAGGATTACGTTGACTTTGAACTTCTTGACCTGCAGTGGAGAAACTTTTTCCCAGATGGGACCATTATTGACCTTTATTCCAGTCCCGAAACCATGGTTCAAAAAAATGAACTTTTTACTCAAAAGGATGGCCAGGAAATCTCCCGCTTCTTATCATACGCCCAGGAATTATATCAACAGGTAGAAAAAGGTTATTTTAAAAAAGGAATTGACACCCTGCCACAACTTATCAAGTACCATGGAATATCCGAAACCATTAAAGGTTTTGATATGTTTTCGACAGTCGACAGGGGGGTAAGGCGCTATATTTCTAATCCCTACTTAATCGACATCCTTAATTTCTTTTGTAAATACGTGGGTTCTTCTCCTTATTCAGCACCCGCCGTTTTAAATTTAATGCCATATATTCAGCACAAATTTGGACTCTGGTATGTTAAGGGAGGGTTATTCAACCTCAGCCAGGCCCTGCAAAAACTTTTTCTCGAGCTGGGGGGGAAAATCTACCTGGAACAGGAAGTAATTGGGCTGTTTACCAATGGGGATAAAATTACCAGTATGCAGCTGGAAGATGGAGAAATTATCGAAGGAGATATTTTTGTTTCCAACATGGAGGTTATCCCCACCTACCAGGAACTCCTGGGAGAAGAGCAAAGCTTTATCCGGAAGTTTAATCGATTTGAACCGGCCTGTTCCGGCTTGGTTCTCCACCTTGGAATAAACAGACAATACCCCCAACTAGCTCACCATAATTTTTTCTTTTCTTCAGATCCTAAAGAACATTTCTCCACAATATTTAAAGACAAAAAACTCCCAAGCGATCCCACGATTTACCTTGTTGCTCCTACAAAAACCAATTCATCTACCGCTCCCCCGGGGGGAGAAGTAATAAAAATTCTTCCTCACATTCCTTATTTACAAAAACCTCCCTTCTCCCGAGAAGATTACAAAAAACTCAGGGCAAATGTATTGGAAAAACTTGAGAAAATGGGCTTAACAGACCTCCGTAAGCACATTGTAACAGAATTAATGTGGACTCCGGAAGATATTTATCGGCTTTACCTTTCTAATAAAGGAGCCATTTATGGAGTGGTTTCTGATCGAAGAAAAAACCTCGGGTTTAAAGCACCCAAGGTTAGTGGAAAATATAGAAATTTATTTTTTTCCGGAGGCAGTGTTAATCCAGGTGGAGGGATGCCCATGGCTTTTCTCTCTGGACTGCAGGTCCGGGATAAAATTCTTAAAAGATTTAATCCCCGTTAACCCTCATCCCTTTCAAATTTGGGAAAGAGGGTAAGGGATTTTATAATCGGAACAAATTAGTTTGCTGGCAATCCTCCCCGATTCATAAATGGTAGGCAAACCACTTCCCGGGTTGGTTCCCCCGCCCACCAAAAAACAATTTCTCAGTTCCTCAAAGCGGTTCCTGGGGCGGAAATAAAGCATCTGGGAAAGATTGTGACCAAGATTAAAGGTTGCCCCCCGATAAACATTATAGTCTTCTTCCCAATTGGAGGGGGTGATAGCTTTTTCCACAACAATATGATCTTCAATGTCTTTCATGATCGTTTTTCTCTTTATTGCGGAAATCACTTTATCTCTGTAATCTTTTATTTGTTTCTCCTCCCATTCAAAAGAAGCCTTCCTGTTTGCAATTGGAACCAGGATATAAATTGCTGAATGCCCTTCAGGGGCAAGGGTAGGATCATTTTTTATTGGGTTTTGGATATAAATTGACATATCGTCGCTTATTTTATAACCCTTGAAAATATCCTCAACATTTTTTTTGTAGTCCTCAGCAAAAATAATATTGTGGTGGTCTATGTCATATACTTTATCCAGGCCCAGATAAAGCATAAAGGTTGAACAGGAATATTTTTTACTGGCTACCCTTTCTGGAGAATATTTTTTAAGGTTCCCCCGAGCAACTAATTCATTCATGGCATAAGCAAAATCTGCATTAATTATAACCTTATCTGCCTCCACCTTTGTTCCATCCTCCAGTTCAACTCCGCAGGCTTTACCACCCTTAACCATTACTTCTTTTACTGGAGTAGAGGTATGAATTTCTCCGCCTTCCTCAACAATAATTCTTCCCATTGCTTCAGAAACCTTATTCAAACCACCCTTAATGTGATAAATTCCATAATTATGCTCAATAAATGGGAT
>SL_5KL_010_SEDDRAFT_10000314_pt1 | contig 31593 bp, 33 predicted proteins | sample SodLakKL_010_SED_FD_9118 | JGI IMG/M metagenome (IMG submission 9118) | reverse complement strand
AGTACAATTAAATCATTCCTTTTAAAAAAAGTCGCCCCTTTCCCGAACCTGGCTATTTCCTTGTATTTTTTTCTAGCGAGACCTTGCAAAAATAAGCGATCCTCAGCGGCAAGAGCTGCCAGCCTGAAGAGAGCTTCTTTAATGCGGGGGTTGTACTGCTTTTCAATCTGTGGAATTAACTCAAGGCGAATTTTATTGCGGGTATAATCAGTTTCCAGGTTGCTTTTATCAGTAAATGGATCTAAAGAATGATCTCGGCAATAATCTTCAATTTCCCGGCGCCTCAGGCAAAGCAAAGGCCTGATCAGCAGCAAATTTTCTCTTTCATACTTAGGAAGAATTCCCGCTAAACCATCTACTCCTGTACCCCTGATTATATTTAACAAGACCGTTTCAGCCTGATCGTCCAAATGATGGCCCAGGGCCACACAGTGCGCATTATATTTTCGGGCAACATCGAAAAAAAATTGATAACGGGCTAATCTGCCAGCTTCTTCTTCTGTCAGGCCATGCAACCGCTTTAAACTTCGAATATCTACAGTTCTTGTCTCATGTGAAAGCGACCATTTAAAAGCAATATTTTTAACTTCTGCTGCTTCTTCGACGGCCTCAGGCCGTAGACCATGATTAAGGTGTGCCACCACAAGTTTAAGCTTAAACTCGCCGGATATCCTCAGTAACATATGCAGGAGGGCCATAGAATCAGGCCCTCCGGATACAGCCACAATAACCGTTTCCCCTCCAGTTAAAAGGGCATGCTTTTTCACAAAATCTTTAACTGTTTTCAGTTGGGTCAGAACTTATCACAACCTATCAGTCTTATGAAACTATTTTGGTAAAATATGATAAAGATAAAAAAACACCCTGAAGCAGAGTGCCTTTCTGTCTAGTATAATGGCGGTGTTGTTTTACTTAATAAGCTTCACGACAAGAACCACGGCCACCTCTTTTAGATTCGGTGTTACGTTTTAAATCCAATAATCGTTCATCACTCTCTTTTAAGAAGCGGTTCATTTTATCTTCAAACGAGGCTTTATTAACTGCTTGCGGCTTGTTCCGAACCTTTTTATTGTGAGAAGTATAATTATTCTTTGCCTGTTTAATAGACAGACCTATTTTCCCTTTATCTTCAACCGAAAGCACTTTAACCTCGACTTTATCCGCCTTTTTATAAAAATCATTAATATCTTTTACATACTCATCGGCTATCTCAGAAATATGGACAAGTCCTGTTGATCCACCTGGCAGTTCGACAAAAGCACCAAATTTTGTTATGCCTGTTATCACTCCTTCCACAATCTTACCTACTACTATTTCTTCCTTAATGAAAAACTCCTCCTTGTTTTGTTAACTGGTTTTGTTAACTCAGCTTTGATCTATCCAAGATAATGCTATTATAACTTTTTTGATTCTAATGTCAATCCTCTATTTGGAAAATTATTTCACCCGGCTTAACCAGCCCAAGCCTTTTTCGGGCCTGAATTTCAATATAATTAAGATCCTGCAAACGTTCTACCTCTTTTTTGGCTGCTTCCTGAAACTGGATATGTTGCTCTAAATGAGACTCAAGCTCAGCCAATTCTTGTTCAACCTGTTTATAGCGAACATACTGAGTACCGATAATCACTATCAGACCAAAAATCATTATAATACCGATTGTACTGATTAATCTGTATAGAGTGTAATTACTTTCCCTCTGATATCGTGGAAAACTTGAAGAACCTATTTTTTCTTTATTACGCTTAAAAATCATAAGAATCACATCACTCAAATTAAATAAGCACATATATTAAAAAATACAAATAATCAACTTCGTCGGGCATACTATGTAAACCCTGTTATGAGTATCCCCCCATTAGTACTGTTGATACGGCTGTAATTGGGGGGATACTTGATATAAATCATATTCAGTAATTTAAAGCTGCAGGAAAGCTATTTTACTTTTTCTTTTAAAGCTTTGCCTGGCTTAAATGCAGGAACTTTTAGGGCCATGATCTTAATCTTTTCTCCTGTAGCCGGATTGCGTCCTTCACGTTCCTTGCGATTACGAACTTCAAATGTGCCAAATCCTACCAGCTGAACCTTATCACCTTTTAACAATCCCTCGGTAATACTATCTAAAACTGCTTTAACCGCCTTTTCACTGTCTTTCTTGGACATACCTGCTTTCTCTGCAACCAGGTCAATAAGCTCAGTTTTATTCACTGCTAAAGCCCTCCTTAAAATAATATTACACCTAATACAAGTGTTAATTCTACTTACTTAACAAGATTCCTGCTTTATTAACGCATTTTCTTGTTTTTTTTGGCTTCTTCCCACCATGAATCAAGTTTTTCAAGTGAAAAATGAGAAGCCGGAAAACCTTCTTTTTCCGCCTGACTCAATACATATCGGAAGCGCTGTAAAAACTTACTAATGGATTTTCCCAGGGCTAGTTCAGGATTTACGTTCAAAAAGCGGGCAATATTCACTATGGTAAAAATGAAATCTCCAAGCTCTTCTTCTATACTATCCTGGTTTTCGGCTCTGCAGGCTTCCTCAAGCTCAGCTAATTCTTCTCGGGCTTTTTGCAAAGGACCCTGCATACAGGGCCAGTCAAATCCCATATCAGCGGCTTTCTTCTGCAGTTTATAGGCCTTTAACAGGGCAGGTAGCGCATGATCAATAGAAAATGAATCATGTGATTTGTTTTCATTTTGATTATTACGTTCATCTGTTTTGATCTGTTCCCACAGGGCTTTTACCTCTGAAGCGTTAACTGCTTTATCTTTACCAAATACGTGTGGATGACGCCGGATTAACTTGGTCGCGATCCCGTTTACTACCTGGGAAAAATCAAAACGGTTCTCATCTTCAGCAATACTGCTGTGAAAGATTACCTGCAGCAAGACATCACCCAGCTCTTCTTTTAAAGATTCGTCATCCTGTTCGTCTATGGCAGCTATAACCTCGTAGGCTTCCTCAATCAAATATTGTCTTAAACTCCGGTTGGTTTGCTGCTTATCCCAGGGACATCCATTTTCAGAACGTAGTCTGTCCATAATTTCCAGTAAATCACCAACAAGATAGCCCTGATAGGGTGGGGCGACAATTTTAATTTTAACACCCTGTCGGGGAGCCCGTTTAATCAACTGCTGCACTGTTTCTTCACCTGTTAACGGATGGCCGGGAACAGCAAAGCAAATAGTTCCGTAACTTCTTGCAGCTTTAAGCAGGTAACTGCAGATAATCCGGCAAACCCGCCTCCTGTCTATACCAGGTATATATAGAGGATCGAAAGTATGATCATTTTTTCCCCCGGCAAAGTAACGTGCTGCCGGATGCTTTAGGGTCAGGAAATATTTAGACCGATCACTCTTTAAATACCGCCATGCTTCACGGGTCAGGTGCTCATGACTGCCGGGACCCAGACCGACAACTATTATTTCTTCCATTATTAATCCTTTCCACATGATTCTTAAGTTTAATTATATAGTTGGAACATCAAAATAGGATAAAAAAATAGAAGGTAAAGATTGATAAATGTTAAAACCACTTTAGCTGGTAATTTATAATTGAACAGTATTATAACAGTTATTTGCCCTTACAGCTACCGGAAGGCTCGGGTTGTAAAGATATTAACTCTTCTAAAAACATGACCAGAGCAGGAAATTGTGCTGTTAACATGCCTGTTTTTTTTATGGTCAGCTTAAGTGGTTTATTTTTTTTAACAGTTATTATACCTGTTTTAAATAATGAAGTTTTGGTTAATAATTTTGTATTAAATACAGACCCCGGGCTGAACTGAATAGTAGTTTCAACCTGCTGCTGGATAAGCTCTATACCAAGCTTCATGGCCATGACCCGCAGTTCGGCAACTGCAAGCAGGTTTTTTACAGGTTCAAGTGGGGAACCGTAACGATCAATGAGTTCTTCTTCGATTTCCAGCAACTCTTCCTGCGAATTAACATTGTAAATGCGCTGGTAAAAATAAACTTTTTGGGCCTGAGAATTAATGTAAGAAGAAGGGAGGTAGGCATTAACCTGAAGTTCAAGGCGCGGATTTACTGCTTGATCGATTTTTTCATTCTTCAATTCAGCTACCGCCTGATCTAAAAGCTTACAGTATAAATCAAATCCGATGGCAGTAATAAAACCATGCTGTTCGGCACCGAGAATATTACCTGCTCCCCTGATTTCCAAATCGCGGAGAGCTATTTTAAACCCGGAACCCAATTCAGTGAATTCTTTTACTGCTTTCAACCGTTTTTGTGCGGTTTCAGAAACCATTTTATCCTTACGATATGTTAGATAAGCATAAGCCAGGCGGTTTGAACGTCCTACCCGGCCCCGAATCTGGTAAAGCTGGGCCAGCCCAAACTTATCGGCTTCATAAACTATCAGGGTATTAACATTGGGAATATCAAGTCCCGATTCTATGATCGTAGTACAAACCAGGACCTTGTACCTGCCCTCTTGAAAGTCCGACATGATACTTTCAAGGGTTTTTTCTGACATCCTACCATGGCCGATGGCGATTGAAACCTCTGGAAACATTTTCCTAATCTTTTCTGTAAATGATTCGATGTGATCCACCCTGTTAAATACTATAAATACCTGTCCGTCACGGTTGAGTTCACGCTGGACTGCTTCCCGGACAAGATCCTCAGAATATTCAAGAACATACGTCTGGACCGGATAACGATCCTCGGGAGGAGAATCGATAATACTCAAATCCCTGGCACCGGCCATGGAAAGATGAAGAGTTCTCGGAATCGGGGTTGCAGTCATAGAGAGGGTGTCAACTTCCAACCGCATTTGTCTTATTTTTTCCTTTTGCCGAACACCAAAGCGGTGTTCTTCATCAAGAACCAGGAGCCCCAGGTCGTTAAAAGCTAGATCTTTAGACAATAAACGGTGAGTTCCGATAATAATATCAATTTTTCCTGCTGATATATCTTTAATTATCTCTTTTTGATCTGTTTTTGAGACAAAACGGCTCAACTGTGCTGCTCTGACCGGAAAACCTTCGAATCTTTCCCGGAAAGTTCGATAATGCTGCTGAGCAAGGACGGTTGTAGGCACCATAATTATAACCTGCTTACCTTCCATAACAACCTTGAAGGCAGCCCGCATAGCTACTTCAGTTTTACCATAACCTACATCACCACAAATCAGGCGATCCATGGGATGCTGTTTTTCAAGATCAGCTTTCACATCCTTAATTGCCTGCAATTGATCAGCCGTTTCTTCATAAGGAAAATGTATCTCGAATTCTTGCTGCCAGGGATGATCCGACCCAAAGCTATATCCTTCAACAGCCTGGCGGGAAGCGTAAAGTGAAAGTAGTTCCTGGGCCAGTTCTCCGATTGAAGTGTTAACTTTTTTCTTTAACCTCTGCCATTCTCCTCCACCAAGACTATGCAACCGGGGAGATGGACCTCCTCCTCCGGAATACTTTTGAATTAAACTGATCTGATCAATTGGAAGGTATAATCTATCCGAACCCCTGTATTTTAACAGCAGGTAATCACGCATTACACCATCTATTTCAAGTGTGCTCAGTCCCTGGTATTTAGCAATACCATGCATTTCATGAACTACAAAATCACCGGGCGAAAGGTCACGGTAATCAGTAAGGCGAATTCCATCTTGCTGCCTCAGGCTCTTCTTCTTTTTGTGCCGAGGCAAAAGATTCTTTTCGGTAATAAGGACCAGCTGCAATCCAGGAATAATTAGACCTTCTTCCAAACTGCCATCAACAACCAGGGGACGGGGAAGACAATCATTTAAAAACGGTTCATCAGAAAATGTCTCCGTCATGGCAGACATCCCGAAAACACCTTGTTCAGACAATTGTTCCAGTAAATTTAGCCCCCGTTGTCTTGAAGAACTCATAAGATATACCTGGTAACCATTTTTAAGCCAATTTTTGTACTCATTTTTTAACAGATCCCAGTGGCCATGATAATAAGGTGTACTCTTGGTTTCCAGGTTAAATGTGTCTCTTGCTTTAAAGATACCACCAGTCCCGGGAAATAGAGAACAGCTGATCAATGGACATGGGAGTTTTGAAAACAGCTCTTGTTCATTCCACAACAGCTTATCAGCTGATCCCAGCATTTCTTTTTCTACAAGCGAACTGTTAAAATTATTTTCAACTTCACGGCGAGTGCCCTCACCCGCTTCAGACACTGTGGATGGATCTTCGACAAAAACAATGAACTCAGGCGGCAAATAATCAAGCATAGAAGCGCCAAAATCATAAAAGAAAGGAAAATAGCTGCTTAAATAATCCAGGCCGTCCGGTTGGGCCAGCCTCTCCAGGTGAAGGTTAACTGCCTGTTTTAATTTTTCAGCTGCTTCTTTTTCACCCCGCCTGCTGAGTTTTGAAAAAGCCTGGTTCAATTGATCTCGAATTAATTTTTCACCATACCGGTATATTTTATCGGTTAAAACCAGTTCTCTGGCAGGCATGACCACTGCCTCAGTTAAAGTATGGTTAGATCGCTGATTAGAAGGATCGTACAGGCGCAGGGATTGAATAGTTTCATCAAATAGTTCCAGGCGAAAGGGCAGCTGGTAACCCGGTGGATATATATCGATTATATCACCACGGGCACTAAACTGGCCTTTGATTTCTGTTAATGAAACTCTCTGATAATCTCTTTCAACAAGCCGGCTAATCAATTCCTGCTGATCGATCTGCTGACCGGGTTGAAGATGTAACCTAAATTCATTCCAACAACTCACCGGGAGCATTTTGGAGAGCAAAGAACTAATTGTGGTCAAATAAATTCCTTCCTCTCCACGGTATAACCATTCCAGGAACTGCAAACGCATTTGCTGGTACTCTTCACTGCGCGAAAAAACTTCCCTATTCATTAAATTTTCTCTTGGGGGAAGCAGCCTGATCTGATCAGGGAAAAAGCCGGCCAGGCCTGTATATAATTTTTCCATCCGCTCCGCATCAGGGACAACAACCAGGGCTGGCCGTTTACACTGATGGGTGAGGGCAGCCATAAAATAAATTCGGGCGCTGTCATCTAACCCGGTAACCATAGTTCTGTAACCTGACCGGTTAGAAAGTTTAGCCAAAATATTTTTAAAGTTATCTTCTCCAAGCCATATGTCTAAAAATGTGTTTTGCAAAATAAATCCTCCCAAAAATGTTACCGCTCAAATGTGTACACCAAAAAAAAGGGGGGAAGAATGATATCCCCCTTACATGCATCAGTAAAGGTGCTGACCTTTATGGTTGCTGCAGCTGTTTTTAAGTTATTTCTTAAAATAATTGTACCTATCATCTCAGGCAGCGTCAACTACTGGTTCGTTGAAGGTGGAAGCAGGAATATGCTGGATAAAACCATCTCAAAGAGAAGTAAACCCCTGATTATACTTATTCATCGCTGCTTCCAAACCATCCTTGATAAATACAAGGACTGCTTCAAGTGCCCGGTCTAAAGCAGGTTTAATTAAATCACTGTCCGTCCCTTCAAGCGGTTGTAAAACATATTCTGTTGTTTCCATCCAGGGAGGCGGTTTTCCGATACCAATGCGTAACCGCGGAAAATCCTCAGTGTTCAGGGCATTGATAATCGACTGAATACCGCGGTGACCAGCCCCTCCACCTTTTTTTCGCAGGCGAATTGAACCAGGGGGAAGATCAAGATCATCATAAATGACCAGCAGCTCAGAAAGACTGAAATGATAATTACGCATCAACTCATAAACAGCAAGCCCGCTGCGGTTCATATAGGTCAGAGGCTGAGCAAGCATTAATTTTTGGCCGCTGTATTCTGCAACAGCAAGCAAAGACCGGTGCTTTTGAACAGGTTTACCTGTTTTTAAATGGCAGGATAATGCTTCTACAACCTGATAGCCAATGTTATGCCTGCTGCCAAAATACTCCTTTTTGGGATTACCGAGGCCGACAATCAGATGCATTTAATCACTCCAGTACGCCAAAGGCCCCCAGCATGATTAATGCCCCTCAACAAAGGGGCATTTAAGGCTTCCCAGATCCATATTTTCCAGGTTAACTACTTAGCCTTCTTCTTCAGATTCTTCTGCAGCTGTTTCTTCTTCAACAGATTCTTCTGCAGCTTCTTCGCCTTCTTCAAGCTCTTCTTCAACTGCTTCTTCTAACTCTTCTTCAGCCATCGGTGCCAGAACCTGGGCCAGAGTAGTCTCGGGTGGAGTTATTAATTCGATATCGCCTTCAAGAATCAGGCTTTCTGCGGTAATGCTGTCACCTATGCCCAATTCAGAGATGTCCAGATCAAATTGCTCGGGAATATCAGCCGGTAAACACTTAACCTCAACTTCACGGGTGACCAATGATAGAACTCCGCCTTCATCTGTGCCAACCGGTTCGCCAATAAAGTTCAGATGAACCGATACCTCGATCTTGTCGGTCATTGATATACGAATAAAATCGACATGAAGTATACGATCCTGGTACAGTATATCCCTTTGGATATCCCTGAACATAACCGTTTCCTGACGTGTCTTTTTACCTTTAGATTTGACCTTGAGATCAAGGAGAACATTACTGCCCCCCGTTGTCAAAACCTGCCTTAATGTCCGCCCATCTAAAACCAGGGGGTAATTATCCGCCCCTCTGCCGTAAATAACAGCCGGAACCATATCTTCCCGGCGCAGTTGGTTACGCTGCCCTTTTGTCAAAGACGGGCGTGTATGTACTTCCATTTCCATTCTATCCATTCAATCCAGCCTCCTTCTGCAATAGTATACTGCAGGAAGCAGTTAAAATCAACTCAATCAAACAATTCGCTAACTGAATGCTTTTTTTGAATACGAAGTATCGCTTCGCCAATCAACTGGGCAACTGAAAGAACCTTAAAACAAGGACGAACACCTCTCAGAGTACCCCGATCAACCGGTATAGAGTTAGTATAAACAACCTCGGATATGCAGGAATCACTCAATCTCTTAAGGGCCGGACCGGAGAAAACCGGATGGGTACAACTTGCAAAAACTTCTTTTGCGCCTTCGTTTATCAAAGCCTCTGCACCCTGGGTAATTGTCCCTGCCGTATCAATCATATCATCAATAAAGATTGCCGTTTTATCTTTCACATCTCCAATAATATTCATTATCTCGGATTTATTCGGGGCAGGCCTTTTTTTGTCAATAATTGCGATGGGCATCCCCAGGCGATTGGCTAAATCACGGGCCCTGGTTACCCCTCCCAGATCGGGAGAAACAACCACCCCGTTCTTTATATCCTTTTCTATAAAATAATTAGCTATAATAGGTAAAGCAGTCAAGTGATCAAGGGGAATATTAAAAAAACCCTGGATTTGCCCGGCATGCAGGTCCATAGCAACAACCCGGTTTGCTCCTGCTGCCGTTATCAGGTCAGCTACCATTTTGGCAGTAATTGGATCACGGGCCCGGGTTTTACGATCCTGGCGGGCATAAGCATAATAGGGAATAACTGCGTTAACAGACTTAGCTGAAGCTCTTTTCAGGGCATCAATTATTATTAACAGTTCTAAAATACTGTCATTGATAGGACCGCAAAGTGGTTGAATCAAGAATGCATTGGCGCCGCGAACACTTTCTCCGATACTAATCGATATTTCACCGTCACTAAAACGAGTCACTTCACAGTTGCCTAATGGCACCCCAACAGATCCAGCTATCTCTTCTGCTAATTCCGGGTTTGCACTGCCGCAAAAAATCTTCAGTTCTTCTCCATTGATCACCTTGAACCCTCCTGTAAAGTAAGTCAAAACTTTAGGTTAACCAAAAAAGCAATTACCGTTTAAGTAATTCTCTTTTTTATTTAAGTATTCCTGCCGGCTGTTTATATTTAAAAACAGGACAATGTTATACCTGCTGACTATTTATCCGACTTTGCTAATTTATATAGGCGAAAGGGCCAATCACTGCACCGCTTTCAATGGTACTTTTTTTAACAACAGAATACTGAACAACTGCATTATTATTAATGAAAGCTTCACTAAGATGGGCCCCGGGCCCAATCAAGCATTCTTCACCAATTACCGTCCCGTTTTCGATGACACAATTAGCCCGAATTACCGTGTCAGAACCAATTTTGACATTACCATCTATGTGAACAGAATCCGGATCATCAATCGTCACTCCGCTTAGCATCAGGGAGTGATTAATTTTTTTTTGGATAATTGATGCCGCTTCAGCTAATTGAATACGGTTATTAATACCCAGCCCTGTCCTGTAATCACCTATACAATAGGCTCCGACACTAAGGCCGTCTTGATGAATCAGGGATAGAATATCGGGTAAATAATATTCATTTTGGGTATTGTCAGTCGTTAAAAGAGGCAAATAATTACGGAGTATTTCAATATCAAAACAGTAAGTGCCGGTATTGATTTCACAAATTTCTTTTTCTTTTTTCGATGCATCTTTATCTTCAACAATACGGGCAACCAGGCGGTTATGGTCACGAATCACCCGACCATAACCGGTAGGATCAGGCACCATAGTGGTAGCTACCACTGCTGCATATTGTTCATGCAGACTTAAGAGCTGTCTTAAATATGAAGCTTCAAGGAGCGGGGTATCTCCACATAACACCAGAAGAGTTCCTGTTTGCGGTAAAACTTTCAGAGCTTGTATTACTGCATGGCCAGTTCCCAGCTGTCGCTTTTGTAAAACATAACTCCACTGATCTCCCAGAGCTTCTTTAACTTGCAACGCGCCATGACCTATAACAATTATAACGTTTTCAGTAAGTTCAGCGGCGCTTTCTAAAATATAGTCAACCATTTTCTTACCGCAAAGCGGATGAAGAACCTTGGGCAGCCGGGAGTGCATACGTTTTCCTTCCCCGGCTGCTAAAACCAGAGCCCAAAGCTGTTTCATAAGCAGCCCCTCCTAATTAAATATATCTGATGCTGCCATTATACTGCAGATTCTCTTAAGGGACAAAGTATGAAACATTTATCATAAATCTTTAGACTCTAACAGCTTCTTTTTGCAGGGCAGCCATATAGGCATCAAAGACTGCTCTTTGAATCTCTCCCCTGGTTTCAACCTTGATCGGATGGGCTATGTCTCTAAAATCACCATTAGGATTACGTTTGCTGGGCATAGCTACAAACAGACCATTATTTCCTTCTATAACCCGTACGTCATGCACTACAAATGATTCATTCAAAGTAACCGATACAATTGCCCTCATCCTGCCTTCCTGAGTTAACCTCCTGATTCGTACATCTGTAACAATCATTTAAACCCACCTTCTCTAATTTAATAATGTTTATATGTTACGACATATCTTAAACCTGTAAATGACTGTATTGGACCAAATCAAGCATCTAGCATTTTAAGCAAATGTGATCAATCTTTATTCCAAGAAAATATTCAGAACTCCATGAGAAATATTTCACTTGAAAATATAAACAAAAGACACCAGCCTGCATATAATTTTTAATAATTTTTAACTGGCAAATATATCCTGTATTTTTGCATTTACCTTAAAAAGCAAGTATAATAATGTTTTGAAAGTATTTATGTTAAGAAGTTTTGTCCTGTTTAAACCATCATAACCGGCAAATGTTGTTATTACTATTATAAAGTTTACTTTTTTTTGTAAGGTAACATGCGAAAAATTAAACAAGTAGGTTTGAAAATTCACAAATAAGGACTGCCTTAATGAAACTTGCTGAGTTTGGACAACTAATTAAGACTCTGCGCAAAACCAGTCTAGATGAATGTGGGAATCCATGGACACGGGCGAGTTTAAGCAGGGCTATTCACTTGACCCAGGATCAACTGGGCAGGTTAGAAAGAGGCGATCGAAAATACCTTGATACACAAACTCTAAACCTTTTGACAAAAGCTTTTAAACTAACCAACCTGGAAAAAAGAGAGTTTCTGTATGCTGCTACAAGCCTGGGAGATGAGAGACTTTTTGAAAACGAAGATCCTGAAAGCCACTTAAACAAACTTATGTGCGAAATGGAAAAACTGCAGGTTCCCGCCCTTTTAATTGATGCCTATTCAGACATAGTAGCTATAAACAAAGCTGCATTAAATTTATTCCTGGTTACTCCAGAATTATTAAACTATCTTAGACAGGTACCGGCAGGTCAAAACCTGATCAATTTATTATACTCTCCAGCATTTGGCTCTAAAGAAATTTTTGGATCATTTTGGAGACGGGTTGCTACTGTTGAAATTCTTCTCTTTAGACGTTCAACTTTGCGCTACCGGCATACCGATTATTTCGATTATATTTATAAAATATTGACAGCCAATATACAATTTGACATCGATTGGTATTCCAGTCAAAGAAATGCCGATCACTACGATTTAACTTATGAGCATTTCAATTATAATCATCCCCGCTACGGCCCACTATCTTACCTGGCTTCTGAAACAATCATTAATTCAAGTAAGGGAGAATTATACATGCTTGTATATAATCCTACCAATTCGGTTACCAGTTCGGTCTTTAGAAAATTAGTCGGAGTAAATAGCAATGAGGTTTATAATACAGCAGCCTGGCCGGATAAAGTAATACCTTCAAACGACAGTAATGAACAAACCTTTTAGCCTTGTAGAGTTTGCCTAATTAAAACCAGGTCACTAGTTTTATCAACATCTACACCAAGTTCGATACATTCACATGGAATAGCTCGAGCTTCCAGCTTTAACAAGCGGGACAAATAAGACTCCAGGTCATGCACAGATAGTTTTTTTCGTAAGTACTTTACAATCAGGGTTAAAGGCATTATTCTCATCAGTTTTAACGGTTTTTTCCGGTAAGATATAAACATTTCCAGGCGGGTGTAATTATCTAAAAACCAGTCCGGCCGAAGTAAACAGACATTGCCCCCGGTTACAGCGCCATCTTTAAGGTTAACATATGTTCTTTCAGTTTCCGGAAATCTTGTAAGAAAAGTTTCCCGGTATAAAATGGGGTAATAGAAGTCATGATTGTGCGGAGAGCAAAGTGCTAAAAAATCTTCGATAACCGCAGCATTGATCAAAGGAATGTCACCAGTTGCAACCAGGCAAAGACGTTCCTGGTCAACATGTTCAAAACCGGCAGCCAGGTTGCCAAGCATACTGCCTTTTTCCGGTACTATTTCAAAACTGTATCCTTCAAGCGAAAGCTTTTCCAGGTCTTTACTTGGACCAACTACTGCAATCCTATCAACGGAAGGCGCTTCCTGAAGCGCTTCCAATATATAAGCAAGCATAGGCCTTTGATTAATCATGATAAAGGCTTTATTGAAAACATGCTCTTGATCGGTCAGCGGTTCTGCTTTGCCACCACCAGCTAAAACTACAGCATCAAACATATCGCCACTCCTGACTGTCTCTGATATTTGTCCAGCACAAATATGCCCTGCAACCTTCCTGCTCAACAAGACGGACAGCCATACACGCCAGGGAATAATTGTCAATCAACATGAAAAGAGTCGGCCCACTGCCGGACAAAACCGGTTTAAGCCCCCTGTTTTCAAGTCTTCTTTTTACCTTTTGTATAAGGCCGGAACCTGGCAAGATTGCTGTTTCTAAAGTATTTGTAAATCCACTGCCAATCCATCCCAAAATATTACTTTTAGAGCCCGTCTTAATTGCTTCCACCAGAGGTTGCAGTGAAGGCGTCCCGATTCGACCAGTATCGAAAGAATTATATGCATCAGCAGTCGAAACTCTCAGGCCGTTGGGCAGAGCCAGAACAACCCAAAAAAAAGGAAGAGAGGGTAAAATGCTAAGCTGTTCACCCCGACCGCGTGCTAATGCTGTTCCACCATTCAGGCAGAATGGCACATCAGATCCCAAAATTGATCCAATTTTTAGCAGGGTTTTTTGATCCAACCCAAGATTCCAGTACAGGTTTAAACCCATAAGTGCTGCGGCTGCATCAGAACTGCCACCGGCCAGACCAGCTTCAACCGGTATATTTTTGAATAAATNAATTCTAACACCGGCCAAAGGTTTTTCCACCTGCATCTCTAACAAGGCTGCTGCCCGGCAAACCAGGTTATCCGACCCGGAAAGGTTCTGATCAGTACAAACAAAATGCCAGCCGCTGCCAGAGACTGCTTCAAATAACAGAACATCGGCTAAAGATATTTGCTGCATCACCGATTCTATTTCATGAAAACCATCTGTCCGACGAGCCAGAACAGTCAGTCCAAGATTAATTTTAGCCGGTGCCCTGAGCTTCAAAGTTTTATCCATTTTCAGCTCATTTTCAACAGGCGTTTATTTTCTGTAATTCCCGGTATGCGACCTCTCTTGGCCAGAGCTTTTCCACGAACTTCTTTTATATCCATCGTCATATCTATCGCCGGGGCCCGTGCTATATAACTACCAACCCCAAATGCATCAGTCCCGGCTTCTGCCAACTCGATAATTCTTTCCGGGTTTACTCCACCCGAGACGATAATCTGCACATGCTGGTAACCATTCTGGTCCAGACGAGCTCTTGTTTCTCTGACCAGGTTAGGGGTTACTCCCCCTCTTTCAGAAGGAGTGTCAAGACGAATTCCGCTTAACTGCCGGCCAAGAGCATCTGCGACCCTTAAAGCCTCTTCTGTTTCATCTTTAAATGTATCAACAAGAATTATCCGGGGGGCATCCTTTGGAATAAAACGGTCGTAAGCCTTCGCTAATTCAACAGTATCACCGACGATCAAAAAAGCAGCGTGGGGTATAGTGCCTAAGGGCAATCGCCCGAGCAAAAGAGCTCCCAGGATACAACTACAGGCATCTGCACCCCCAATCACAGCGGCTCTTTCCATTACCGGTGCCACTGCAGGATGCAGATGTCTGGCCCCATAACAGACAACCATCCGATCCCCAGCTGCTGTTTTACAACTATGAGCGGCAGTGGCCCAACCACTTGAACTGGCGAAAATACCCAGTAAAGGGGTTTCATACACGCCAAAATCTCCATAACGCCCTTTTATACGCATAACGACTTCTTTGGACTTCATTGGCTCACCTTCCGGCAAAGCCCAGATCTCCAGCTCCCGATCTCTCAACAGGTAAAGGGCCTCTTTCAATCCGGCCATGATACCATCCCCGGAAGAAAAAATTTCTGCAGTTACCAACGTATCAGCCAAACCCATTGAAACAAGCAAATCTCTAGACCTGACAAAATAAATATCACTGGTCAGCCCTTTTTCTATCTCAGATTCTGTGGCAGAAAAAAAACGCTGGTTAGAATCTATATCAATTTGTCCGATATCGTTTAATGTAATAAAATCGTTTAACTTCATTTAAGTCCTCCAGGTCAATTATATAATCGTAATCCCTAAAGTTTTTTCCATTTCCTTCAGGGCAAAATCATGGGCTTCCTGATCAAAACTGGCAACAGCTTTTTGCGAAACAGTTACCTTGTAACCGTACATTCTGGCCATGGCAGCAGTATACAAAATACATATATTGGTTACAACTCCTGCCAATTCAATTTCCTCGATCCCTTTATCACGCAGTGTTATATCGAGGTCGGTACCTACGAAAGCGCTAAACCGCCTTTTGTCAATTACTCTTTCATCAGGCCCGGGCGACAATTCGGTTATAACTTCATCTCCGCCACTGCCATGTATACTGTGTGCCGGGAATAATTCAAACTCGATGTCATCTTTAATATGGCGATCATTGGTATAAATAACCGGAAGCCCTTTAGAACGATATTCTTCCAGTCGCTTTTTGACCTGGGAAACCACTTCTTCTGCAACCGGCCCGATATAAAGAGCTCCCTTGGAATCAATAAAATCATAGACCATGTCAACAATAATTAAAGCTTTCATCAACAACCCCCCCGAAAATAATAAACAATGGTATCTTGATTCGATATTCTATAAAAATCAACCTAATCCTGCCTGATCCGGTTGAATAAAGGTTCAATTCGCTTTTTGCTGCCGGGACATTATTATTAATGACAGCATTTCTGGTAAAAACTTGCCTATAAGAAAAACCGGAATTTTTAAAAACTCCGGTTAATTATCAACATCGCCATCTTCAGATCGGCCAGTTTAACAAGAAAAATATTTCTTCCTTGATATCATCAAATAATGATTCGTAGATTTTATGTTTATCTAATCGGGTATTGTCTAGCCTGCATTTTGGCGCATTTCGCCCTCATTAAAACTCAGTTCAACAGTTTCAGTCAGAACATCTGAATAACTGAATGAAAGTCTTTGGAAGTAATTATTTTCATCAACTCTTACTATAAAAATTGAGGGATACAGGCTTTCCAAAATTCCTTCTTTCTCGTAAGTTTTACGCCGACCGCGGTTAGCTCGTAATTTTATCTTTTCACCAAGGTGAGATTCAAGCTTTTTGCGGATTTCAAATAGGACATCTTTAGCCACCATTCAAAACCACCTTATATTTATTCTGGTTCAATATTAACATAATATCATGCAATATGTCAAGAATTGCTCAAAAAATAACAAAAGTCATGAGCATACTGCCTGAAGCTTCCTTTTAGCGGGTAAATCGGTCGGCAACAGTAGCCGCCCCGTATGAGTCAGGCTTAATGAGAGCCTGGTAACCGCTACCTATTACCATCCCAACAACCTCTTTAATAATATCGCGAGTTTCGCCTTTTTCACCGACATCCAGATGAATTTCTACATTTAAGCGAAGATCGCTGTTTTGGGCAAGTTTTTCGGTAAGACGGGTGGCTACTTCCAAACTTAGAAAGGTTTCATAATAAATCCTTTGCCGCAAACTATCCATATAGCGTGTTTTTTGCTTATGATAAAAAAACCGTCCACCTTTACCAACCCGGTGGACGACTACTGCAGTAACAAAGATTACATGATCATTTAAAAACGAATGCGAATCTGTTCCGATAATCAGTTTGTATGATTCATCAGGAAATTCATTAGTAAACCCTACCAGGTCTTCAAACAGGGCTTGAAATGTAACACTACCCTTAGAAGGACTTGTAAAAAGCATCGAAACTGCGACCTTTCAGCTTTATTTGCTAAAGCAATTATAAGTTATTCGGGTTAACTTTGCAAATTGCTTTACATCCAGTTCTTCAGGCCTGGCAGCAGGTTTAACCAGCGCTTCTTCCAATAAGTCTTTCAACCTGCTCCGCGACCATGGGAAAAGCCTCCTCATACTGCTGAGGACTGTCTTGCGGCGCTGCTGAAAAAGACCCCTGACAATTGTCCATAATAGCTCTTCTTCATAATCATTAAGTTCCCGTTCTCGCGGCAGCAACTTCAATACAGCAGATCCTACTTTAGGACGGGGGTAAAAAACATTTTTCGATACATCAAATAGTTTTTTAGCATCAGTATAATAACCGCAAAGAACTGAAAGGGAGCCGTAATCATTATCACCGGGCACAGCAACCAGACGGTGGGCCACTTCTTTTTGAAACATTAATACAACAGATTTAAATGGAAAACCCTCATAAAATAATGAGTACATAAAAGGTCCGGAGATATTATAGGGCAGGTTTGAAATAAGTTTTATTCCTTCATTACCGGTTCTTATGCTGTCTACAAGTTCATTCCAGTTAACTTTTAGTGCATCCTGTTCAATAATACTTATATTGGTCCATTGTTGAAACAAATCTTTTAATAACCGGATCAATCCGCGGTCAATCTCCAAAACCAGCAAATTGGCACCAGAACTGGCCAGTTTAAAAGTCAGTGCACCGACACCGGGCCCGACCTCAACCACCTGATCTCCTTTTTCAATATTCGCCGCAGTAACTATTTTTCGAACAATGTTGGCATCAATTAAAAAATTCTGACCTAAATGTCGACGGGGCTGCAAGCCATAGTATTTAAAAAGAGCGGCAAGTTCCCGCGGTGAAGTTATATCAGGTATTTCGGTCAAGTAAAAATCCCCCAGCTTTTCTGTTTTTGTTTATATTTTATCCCCTGCTTAAATAAGCGTCAAACCACTAGCGACTTTCATGTTTACCCTAATTCCGGTTTACCCTAATCCGTCGCATATATAATGACAAAAAGGGGATTATGCATTATAATATATTTTACAAAAGGAATAATTCAACTGTTTAAGCATCCCATGGTAAGCCAGGGCAACCTCATTTTGCAAAAGGAGGGAGATAATCGCTGTTTTAATAAGTCCTCAAGCTCATGATTCATTTGTATCTAATTAAAGGAGGTTTTTTCTAGCATGGCAGACTTTAAAGATATTCTTAACAACCTTAACCAAAAAATTGAAGCAGCTGATCCCACAAAAATGAAAGGGGTCAGTGCGGTATACCAGTTTGACCTATCCGGCGATAATGGTGGAATTTTTCATGTTACAGTTGAAGATGGAAAACCAACAGTTGTTGAATCAGAGCATGACAGCCCCAACATTACAATAACTATGGCTGCTGATGATTTTAACGATATGCTTGAAGGCAAATTGAATGCTACTTCAGCTTTCATGGCTGGGAAGTTGAAAGTCAAGGGTGATATGTCTCTTGCAATGAAATTGCAAAGCCTGTTAAGCTAAGTATAGACAGGGTTTTAATCTTATTATTTTAGTAAGAATTACGAATATTTAAAGGCCAGGCAGGAGTGAAGGAATAAAACCTTCAGCGCTGCCTGGCTTTTTATAGTTTTGTTAATATCTTCTTTTCCTTCTGAGATTTCCTTTATTATATAAAAGTTTTCGCAGGGTGTTAATCATTATGTCTATCTACAAGAGAATCGGAAAAAAGGCGCACTGCATTCACATATAACTGTTCGGCCAGCTGATCGAGATCTTGATCCAGGGCCAGGGCCACACGCTCATAAATAAGCCTGATATAAGCCGGCTCATTACGCTGGCTTCTATAAGCCTGGGGCGGAAGATATGGCGCGTCAGTTTCCAACAACAAGCGGTCAGCCGGAATATACTTAAGCAGATCTCGCAAAGCATGAGAGCGAGGATAAGTAACCGGGCCGGCCATTGAAATATAGAACCCAAGATCTAAAAAAGCTTCGGCCCACTTACGATCACCGGAGAAACAGTGCATAACTCCACTGCGAAGAGGTAGTTCTTCTTCTTTTAGAATCTGCAGTGTTTCAGCATGGGCTTCACGACTATGAATTATAACCGGTTTTTGGACCCGGCAGGCAAGACGTAAGTGTTTACGAAACAGTTCTTCCTGATTTTCACGGGGTGAAAGATTGCGGTAAAAATCGAGTCCTGTTTCTCCAATTGCTAAAACATTATCAAATTTAGCTAAGCTCTCCAGCTGCTCCTCCCAGCCTTTAGAAACATGGGCAGTGCCATGGGGGTGAACTCCCACAGAGGAACTCACCTGCTGGTATTTTTTGCTTATCTCCACTGAACGTTTTGAGCTGTGCTCATCGGTGCCGGCACTAATTATTGCAACAACCCCTGATTTTATCGCCCGATCAAGCACTGGTTCCAAATCATTTTTAAACTGAGGAAAATCAAGGTGAGCATGTGTGTCGATTAGTGCACTCAAATCAGCTGACCCTGCTTCCCGGGGCTATTTTCTGATCCACTGTAGTAAGGCTAAAAACCCCTTCTTCACTAATTGCAGCCAACAGCATACCCTGTGAAAGCACTCCTCTTAATTTCACCGGTTTCAGATTGCTTACAAAAAGAACCAGCTTTCCGACTAATTCTTCCGGTTGATGGTATTCAGCAATTCCGGCAACAACCTGGCGTTTACTCTCTTCACCGATATCAACTTCAATTTTTAAAAGTTTATCTGATTTGGGAATTTTTTCAGCAGAGGTGATTTCCGCAACCCGCAGATCAACCTGTTGAAAGTATTCGAGTGTAATTAATCCAGGCAGATCTTCAATGTGGTTAGAAGTTGAATCTTCCGAAGCCATTTTATCTGGCTGCATTTCTCTTATTTCTGCCTGTAGGTTCAGACGGGGAAACAAGTCCTCTCCTCTTTTTACTATCGTTCCAGGCTTAATCAAGGCCCATTTTTGTAAACTGGTCCATTCCTGTAGTTCTGTAGAATCTTTTAGACCAATCTGTTCCCATATACTTTCTGGAGCACGAGGCATAAAGGGCTGCAGCATAACTGATACAAATCGGATACTTTCGATCAGGTTGTAAATAACAGTTCCCAGGCGTTCTTTTTTTGCAGGATCCTTTGCTAAATCCCATGGCACATTTTCATCAATATACTTATTGCTTTGACGCACAAGTTGCCAGAGCTCAGTAAGTGCATCACTGATTTTCAACTGTTCCATCGCTGCTTCAACAGCTTCGGGAGTATTAAGAGCGATCGAACGCAAAATTGAATCAGAGGAATCATCCATGGCAGAAGGTTCAGGCAGCACTCCTCCAAAATAACGCTCTGCCATAGTCAAAGTTCTGCTGACCAGGTTACCTAAATCGTTGGCCAAATCATTATTGATTCTTGTAATAAATGATTCGAGGCTAAAAACCCCATCCTGACCAAAAGGTATTTCTCTTAAGAGAAAATATCGCAATGCATCGGAACCATACCTGCCTGCCAGTACGCTGGGATCAATTGCATTGCCCCTTGATTTGGACATTTTTCCTTCCTGCAGCATCAACCAGCCGTGTCCAAAAACAGTTTTAGGCAGGGGTTCTCCAAGAGCCATTAAAAAGATAGGCCAATAGATTGTATGGAAGCGCAGGATATCTTTCCCAATTAACTGGACATCAGCAGGCCAGAAATCTTCATAAATACTGTCTTTGTCACCATAACCGAGAGCAGTAATGTAGTTACTCAGGGCATCTAACCACACATAAATAACATGATCCCGGTCAAATGGGACAGGGATACCCCAATCAAAAGAAGTTCTTGAAACACAAAGATCTTCGAGACCGGGTTTTAGGAAATTATTGATCATTTCATTTTTACGCGAAGGAGGTTGAATAAAATCAGGGTGCTTTTCAATATGCTCAAGAAGGAGTGGAGCATATCGTGACATTTTAAAAAAATAAGCTTCCTCATCAATTAATTCTACTTTGCGTCCACAGTCGGGACAGGCTCCATCGTCGAGCTGTCGCTCTGTCCAGTAAGCTTCACAGGGAGTACAGTACAAACCTTCATATTTTCCTTTGTAAATATCCCCCTGCTCATAAAAACGGGTAAAAATACGGGCGACTTTATCCTTATGCCGGGGTTCTGAAGTACGAATGAAATCATCATATTGAATGTCCAGTTCCTGCCATAGCTCCTTGATCCAGCCCACAATTTCATCGACAAATACAGAGGGAGGTTTGCCTGCAGATTCAGCCTGTCTCTGAATCTTTTGCCCGTGCTCATCTGTACCGGTAAGAAACCAAACCCGGTAGCCGGTCAACCTTTTAAAACGGGCCATAGCATCAGCAGCTACAGTTGTGTATGAATTCCCTACATGTAACCTGTTACTGGGGTAATAAATCGGAGTAGTAATATAAAACTTCTTATTATTTGCCAATGTTTGACCTCCCCTGCGGTTTAAAGATGTCGTTATTATATCAGAGCACCCATTACTGTCAAGATAAGATTACCTTGTATAATATAAAACATTCATGTAATATTTTTGTAAACCTGAGTATTTTGGGAAAATAACTATTGACTTACCATGTCAATTACTGGTATAATGATTGAACCAAGTTGCTCCATTATTTTGAAAAGGAGGAAATACTCTTGAAATCAACCGGAATTGTAAGGAAAGTTGACGAATTGGGCAGAGTAGTCATCCCTATAGAACTAAGACGTACGCTGGGAATTGAAGTAAAGGATGCCTTAGAAATTTATGTAGATTCTGATAGAATTATCCTAAAAAAATATGAACCTGCTTGTCTATTCTGTGGCAATGCCGACAACGTAAAACATTTTGGTAATCGCCTGGTATGCCAGGAATGTGTAGACAAGTTGGCCAAAGAGTAACCTAAAAGCATAGAGCTTTTCAGAGGGGGCGCGGTTAATACGTGCCCCCTTCCGTAATAGTTATGGCAAATATACTTCGTCCAGGGGAAAAGTTTTTATGTGGCCCGAATCCTGAAGCTCCACTACAGCTGTTTTGTTGTCATTTTTAATCTCTCTCAGGAGGCCTTCGCCATCAGCAGTAAAAACTGTCTGCCCGGGTTTAGGCATTTGATCGCGTGCATCTTCATAAGCACTGACTTCATAACGAAGGCAGCACATTAACCTCCCACAAACCCCAGATATTTTAGTTGGATTTAGTGATAGATTCTGTCCTTTGGCCATTCGAATAGAAACCGGTTCAAATTCTTCCAAAAAAGTACTGCAGCAGAATGGACGCCCACAAGGCCCAATGCCTCCTTTTATTTTTGCTTCATCACGTACTCCAATCTGACGCAATTCTATACGGGTTTTAAATATTGCAGCCAGGTCTTTAACCAGTTCTCTGAAGTCAACCCTTTCTTCCGAGGTGAAATAAAAAATTATCTTGTTACGATCAAATGTATATTCAACACTTACCAGCTTCATATCTAAACCGTGTTCCCTGATCTTTTCCTGGCACCGTGAAAATGCCGTGGATTCTTTTTTTTCGTTTTCTTCAACCTGGTAACAATCCGCTTTCGTGGCTTTACGCAATACATTTTTTAGGGGAAGAACCAGTTCATCCCGTGCAACTTCCTTCTCAGCTACAACAATATCTCCAATTTCTTTACCACGGGCAGTTTCAACCACTACCTGTTCTCCAATTTTTAAATTATGTGAACCGGGGTCGAAATAATATGTTTTCCCGGCACTTTTAAATCTCACCCCAACTATCCTGGGCATTTAGTAAACCTCCTTTGGATCATAATCAGCATCTTCTCCAGTAATAAAAGACGATTTGCATTTGTAGCAGTTAAATCATTTATTGTAGAATTTATAAGCCGAATGACTTCTACCATTCGGGAAACAGGTTCCGGTACTCCCTGTACCAATGGAATTTTGGGATTCATAAGCAGCTCTTCATTACAGCACAAATACTTAACCAAACAATCCCGGTAATAAATACAGAGCAGATTCAGAAAAGGCAGCAAATCATCTCTATCGGCCAGTGAGGAAGCTTTTAATAATAAATGATAAGTGGAATCATAACCGTAAACAAGGCTGGATGCCAATGCATTTGCCTCTTCAAAGCGCTTTGTAAACTCTTCATCCTCGGCCAAGGCTAAAGCATGACCTGGAATTCCTTTACAAATACGTGCTAACAAGAATGCTTTATCTGCACTCATATTTTTTTTATTAACAAGCAGATTTAAAATCTCATCCCTTGTTAGTGGCTGCAGTTTATAATGCTGACATCTTGAAAGAATGGTGTCAAAAAGTAAACCGGTATTTTCAGCCATTAAGATAAAATAAAGACCAGCTGGTGGCTCTTCCAGGATCTTCAACAAGGATGAAGACGCCTCAGCGGTCATGGTCTCGGCATGCTTAATCAGACATACTTTTTTATCTCCACGCAGGCTAAAGTATGTTCTTAAAGAACGGACCTGTTCAATCTTGATATTACGTCCGTCCGGTTCAATTAAAAAAAACTCCGGATGATTACCGCTGGAAAATTGTCGGCAGGAAACACATTCCAAACAAGCTTCGCCGTTTCTGTTATTTAGACAAAGAATAGCCAGTGTCAATGCTTTTCCCCAACTAAACTTCCCAATCCCGGAAGGACCGGTTAACATAATAGCATGGCTTAATTTTCCTTGTGACAACATACCGGTTAATAACTGTCTAAGCTCTTTTTGGCCGGACAATCCTTTAAAACTCATGCTTTGATCCCATCTTAGTGCGGTTATCAATAAACTTGCTCAGGGTTTGCCAAATATTTGAGCATATTATTTCAGCTTGAACCGCCGCATCAAACACCATTACCCGCTCCGGTTCTCTTCTGGCTATTGCCAAATAACCCTGATGAACCCTCTGATGATAATAAAAATCCTTCTTTTCCATTCGATCAGCAGCAGAACCACGCCTGAGGGCAGCCTCTTCCACTGAAAGATCCAGCAAAAAAGTAAGATCAGGCAGCCGCCCACCGGTTGCCTTCCAATTAAGGGCATTGATCCATTGCAGTTCAATTCCACTGCCGTATCCCTGGTAGGCAATAGTTGAGTCAGTAAATCGATCACATAAAACAATTTTACCACTAATAAGAGCCGGTGTTATAACCTGCCTGCTTAGTTCAGATCGAGCCGCCATATAAAGCAGCAGTTCAGCTTCTGCTGTCAGAGAATAACCGGTTTGTAAAAGAATCTGCCGGATGCTTTCGCCTGCTGCAGTACCTCCGGGCTCCCGAATTGAAATAAAGGGGATTTTATTCTTTTTCAGTTTATCTTGAAGCAGAGTGGCTTGTGTCGATTTTCCACAACCGTCAATGCCTTCCAAAGAAATAAGTAATCCTTGCGTATTAAACACCTCGTTTATTTAGTAAGGAAATCGGGGCCCAACTAAAAAGGATTGTTTACAGCATAATAGACCACTGACCTTGCTTATCGAATATTGGAAACCCTGCCCTTAATCATCTTTACATGTTAGACAAGTAAAAAACCGCAGACAATGCCAGCCTGCGGTACCCGGACGGTATTAATGAGCTGGACTAAAAACTATAGTTTGGCGCCTCTTTGGTTATCTGGACACCATGAGGATGGCTTTCTTTAAGAGCAGCACCGGTAATACGGATAAAATGTGTTTTCTGCTGTAACTCCTCGATATTGGCAACACCACAATAGCCCATGCCAGCCCGCAGGCCTCCGGACATCTGGAAGGCCATATCTCCGACAGTTCCCCGGAAAGGAACCCTCCCTTCAATACCTTCGGGAACAAGTTTCTGTTCATATTCCTGAAAATAACGGTCACGGGCTCCTTCTTTCATCGCTCCAAGCGATCCCATCCCCCGGTATACTTTATAACTGCGACCCTGGAATATTTCAAAATCACCCGGACTCTCTTCTGTGCCTGCTAAAAGTGAACCGATCATCACTGCCGAAGCCCCGGCAGCAATAGCCTTGGTTATGTCTCCGGAAAACTTGATTCCACCATCGGCAATAATCGGTATCTTATATTCCCTGCCTATACGTGATGCTTCATAGATAGCAGTAATTTGTGGAACCCCGATGCCGGCAATGACCCGGGTCGTACAAATTGATCCCGGACCGACTCCAACCTTTACAGAATCCGAACCGGCTTTTATGAGATCACGGGCTCCTTCTGCTGTGGCAACATTGCCGCCCATGACATCAATATCCGGATATAACCGCTTGATTTCTTGTACAGTATCTATAACCGGCTGGGAATGCCCATGGGCTGAATCTACAACGATTAAATCTACACCGGCATCAACAAGTGCTTCAGCCCGATTAAGCGCATCCCGTCCAGTTCCGACTGCCGCAGCAGCAAGCAGACGACCATTAACATCCTTGGATGCTCTGGGATACTGAATAGTTTTTTCGATATCTTTAATAGTAATAAGACCTTTAAGATTAAATTGATCATCGACAATTGGCAGCTTTTCAATTTTATGGTGCCTTAATATTTCCTGCGCTTCTTTAAGGGTCGTTCCTTCTGGTGCTGTAACCAGTTTCTCACTGGTCATTACTTCGCCAATCCGACGATTATAGTCTTCTTCAAAGCGCAGGTCACGGTTCGTGATAATACCTACCAGCTTATCACCGACAGTAACCGGCACACCCGAAATACGATAACGTTCCATTAAAGAGGCAGCATCATTAAGAAAGTTATCCGGTGAAAGCTGAAATGGATTAGTAATAACCCCGTGTTCTGATCGTTTAACCTTGTCTACTTCACCTGCCTGTTCTTCCTGGGTCATATTACGGTGAATAACACCAATACCGCCTTCCCTGGCAATGCCGATAGCCATTCTGGCTTCGGTAACAGTATCCATCCCGGCAGAAAGCAACGGGAGTTTCAGGGTAATATTCCTGGTAAGACGGGTGGAAATGTCAACATCGCGAGGCAAAACTTTCGATTTAGACGGAACAAGGAGAACATCATCAAATGTAAGCCCTTCCCATGCAAATCGGTCAGCAGGCAAATTAGTCTCCTCCCACTTATTATTCAGGCAATTTATTGAGATGATCATAACAAACCCCCCCGTTAGTGTCAACAGCACAAACCGTTGAAAACTTCAAGGCAATACTATAATGATACTGTTGATTCTTGATAGTAAGCAGGATAATTGCTAAATCAGCACGAATCATTTAAAGACCCTCATAAGAAGGATGATCCAAAATGCCCTACTTAAAAGTAAACGATAAAAACTATTATTATGCTGGGAATATTGATCAGAAGGGAATGCCGGTAATATTTTGTCATGGGTCCGGTGGGGGACATCACCACTGGCTCTACCAGTTCAAAAACCTGCCACATACAATAAACACCTTCGCCGTAGATCTTCCCGGGCATGGTCGCTCGCAAGGAAAACCTGAGGACGCTGTCGGTTCCTACCGTGACTGGCTTCAGCGTTTCATTAATGTTCTTGGAATTGGTCCATTTATTTTGGCCGGACATTCGCTGGGCGGAGCAATTGCCCTTGCTTATGCTCTTAAATATCCCGATCAATTGAAAGGCCTTATTCTAATTGGAACCGGCGCCAGGCTGCGAGTGCTTCCTTCTTTTCTGGAAGAATTAAATAAGGGAAACACTCCAAAAGAACTAATAAATTATGTTTACACTCCCGATACTCCTGAAGATTTAGTAAAGCGAGCACGCCGGGAAATAGAAGACACCGACCCTTCAGTCTATCTGGCTGATTTTGAAGCATGCGATAAGTTTGATNTTATAGAACACCTGCATCATATTAATAAACCAACCTTAATAATCTGCGGCAGTGAAGACAGCCTTACACCGGTTAAGTACAGCCGCTTTCTTAAGGAAAATTTGCCGCAAAGCAAGCTGGAGGTTATTCAAGGAGCAGGACACATGGTTATGTTAGAAAAACCGGAAGCAGTTAACAGGGCCATCAGCCGCTTTATCGAGGAGGACTTGTTATGAGTAAAAAGAGAAGTTATCTTAATCTGGATGTAACAATGGAAGAAGCAGTAAAAAATTTTTCCGCCCTGGATCCGGCCTTGATTGCCGAAAAAGCTGGGGCCGTTTTTAACAGCGAAGATCATACCATTACCTTAAATTTCATTAATCAATTATACCGGGTTAAACACCCCTCGGGAAAGGTCGCATCTGAAGATGGCACTCCTGCTTCACAGTACCTGGCAATTATTATCCTGCATTATTTAATCGCGGCTGACGGCACTCCACTGACCGGACAGTGGATAGCCTTCCGGCACCTGCCGGGGGGAGACATTTATATCGATCCCTTTAAAAATAGGGCTATTAACCCCTTTTTGTCTGCTTTTAGAGATAAACCGGAGCTTTTCCGAAAAGCAGCTAAAGCTCTTGGAGGCTATGAGCTTTCCATGAGCGGTATCAGCATGGTGGTTCCGGTTCTGCCCAGAGTACCGATCTGTTTTGTCCTCTGGCCTGGGGATGATGAAATACCTTCTTCGGCTAATATACTATTTGACAAAAAAGCGTCATCTTATTTGCCCACTGAAGATTACGCCCATCTACCGGCCATAGTTAACGGTATGATGAAAAAACACATGAATTAATCTTTACATTTCCCGGCGGCCGTCGAGAGCCCGGCTCAGGGTTAGTTCATCAGCATATTCAAGGTCTCCACCGACAGGCAGACCGAAAGCAATTCGGGTTACCCGCACAGAAAGTGGAGTTATAAGCCGGGCCAGGTATCCGGCGGTAGCATCTCCCTCAACATTGGGATTGGTAGCAATAATAACTTCTTCAACCTTTTTTTCTTCAATATGCGCCACAAGCTGATCTAGTTTTAGATCCTCGGGACCAATCCCGTCCAGGGGAGATAAAGCCCCATGTAAAACATGATAAAGACCCCGGTACTGTCCGGTTCGTTCAAGCACCAAAACATCACGGGGCTCTTGAACAATGCACAGCATGCTTTGATCCCGTTTTGGATCAAGGCAGTATGAACATTTTTCTGTCTCAGCAAGGCTGCCACAGGTCGTACAAAAAGTTAGCTTATCTTTAGCTTCTACCATAGCTCTGGCAATTGCAACCACTTCATCACGTGAACAGCCAATCAAAAAGAAAGCCAGTCTCTGAGCAGTTTTAGGGCCAACTCCTGGGAGACGACATAGAACATCAACTAACCTTTTCAGCGCACCTGGATATTCCATCTGCCTTTACAGACAACCTCCTTTAAAAACTAAAACATGCCCGGGGGTAAATTCATACCACCGGTTATTTTCTGCATTTCTGCGGCAATCATTTCATCAACTCGTTGAAAAGCTTCATTAACAGCGGCGATTATCATATCTTCTAGCATTTCCCGGTTATCTTCAGTCATTACCTCGGGATCTATCTGCAAAGAAACCAGGTTCTTTTGACCATCAGCCACTACACGTACAGCCCCGCCACCACTAGAACTTTCCACTGTTTTCGATGCAAGCTCTTCCTGCATCCGACTCATTTCCGCCTGAGCCTTTTGCAGCTGCTTCATCATTTTTGACATTCCTCCATTAGGCATGAACAGACCTCCTTGTCAATTTAATCTGGCTCAACAATTTTACCTCCAAATAACTTCAATGCTTCTTCCGCACTCGGTGATTTTTTCTTTTTTTCCTCACCTTCGTCTTTTTGGTTTAAATTCGATTCTTTGTCGACAACCTCAGAAGATGAGGAAGAGTCATAAGCTGAATTATTAGCTTCACTTTCAATTTCAGCCTTTATATCAACCGGAATACCGCAAAAAGCAGATATAACTTCTTCAGTCAGTTTACGGTGACTGTTTTCCATAATTCTCAGCTGGTGAATGGAATATTCAGGTTCATAAGTTAAACAAACCAAACTGCCCCGGAAATCTTTTAACCTTGCTGGTTCCAACCAGGCAGCCGTGCTTTTTTGCTTTTTTTTCAGTTCCTGGATAACCTGAAGCCAGTCTTCCTTTAGTTTTAAAAAACGATCGCTTTCTACTGCCGGTTCTAAAGGCGTAGTTTTTTCTTTATGTCCGGACATCTTTGCTCCGGAAGCTTCCTCAAGGATCTCAACTTCTTTCCTGCTAGTTTCCTTGCCAGTCGGGGGCGATGCTTCTTCTACTTCTTTAATTTGTAACTCTGGCTCACCTCCGTCAGCATCTTTTGGCTGTGTCTCTCTAAGCAATGCAGGCTCCAGACGGCCATGCAGCAGCCTGAGCAGGCGGATAAAGGCTACCTCCATTATAAACTGCGGGAAATGAGCATTGCGCAGTTCATTACTTACTTCATGCAGTAATTCAACAGCTTCCAACAACAGGTGCCTCGGTATTTTATCACGGAAATAATCAACTTGCTTTTCAAACCCATGGCTGCTTTGTCGAACAGATTCATCCTTATTTTCAGCGGTTAGCAATAATCTGCTAAAAATAAAGGTAAGATCGCGTAATAATAACTGCAGATCACGGCCGCTGTATACCAGCTGCTCAATAATTTCCAGTCCTTTATCCGGATCATTTTCCACGGCTGCCTTAACCAGGCCTTCCAAAGCTTCCGTTCCGGTTGCTCCGGTTACTGCCCTTACCTGCTCTGAAGATATCTGATCCTCACTATAAGAAGAACACTGCTCGAGAATGCCCAGTGCATCACGCAGGGACCCATCAGCAAGCCTGGCCATCAATCGAATTGCGTCTAGGTCTGACCGTCGGTTTTCCTGTTCTAGAATATATTCTATCCGCTGACAGATCTGATCAACAGTGAGCAGGCGAAAATTAAAACGCTGACAGCGAGATACAATAGTAGAAGGAAGGCGGGATGGATCTGTTGTGGCCAAAATAAAAATAACATTCTGCGGAGGTTCTTCCAGGGTCTTCAGAAAAGCATTACAGGCCTCAGCAGTTAGCATGTGTGCCTCATCAATAATATAAACCTTGTACCTGGTTTCACTGCTAGCATAACGTGTCCTTTCTCTTAGCTCCCTAATTTCATCAATGCCCCGGTTCGAGGCGGCATCCATTTCAATCACATCCATTGAAATACCGGCAGCAATATTGTTGCAGGCAGAGCAACTACCACACGGTTCTGGAGAAGGATAATTATCACAGTTCACTGATCTTGCTAATATTTTGGCAACAGTGGTTTTGCCGGTACCGCGGGGACCGCAAAACAGGTAAGCATGGGCGATGCGGCCGCTTTTAACAGCATTACTCAAGGTCCGGGTAATATGCTCCTGTCCTGTCATCTCTGTAAAAGTAAGGGGACGATGGCGCCTGTAAAGACTCAAATAAGCCACGATTTCAAATACTCCTTAAAATCATTTTAACGTACATATATTTTATAGGAGATCGACTACCTAATTAATTTTCTCTTCTTTGTATATAACCGGTATCATCTGCAGATATAACGTACACACTGATCGCCGCTTCAGACAGCGGATTTATAAGTGAAGATAAAATGCCTGTTAAGTGAAAATCAAGCGGCCCTTTGCTCTTGAAAGCACGAAAATCTTTTTCTGCCTGGCAGTCGTCAGGAATTAGTTCTTCCCGGCAAACAATCGAAGTCTAATCTTCTGTAACAGTGACCAAATTTCCAGCCTGCATAGTACCAGTTTGTCAGGCATCAAAGATATTGCCAAATAATCTTTTTGCTCCATAATAATTACTGACCGTGCACCTGCAGTTGACAGCCAGCTCCAGGCGCTTTTCGGGCAGTTAGCTCCGGCCCGGCGCTCCCGTGGCACCCGCAAATTCTCACTTACCGCTGCTTCCTTCCGGACCTGACGGGGTTTATGAGTTTGCGCCGCACGGGACCAGGCCTTCGACACTACTTACCCGGAGCCGACCCCAAAGCTGAACGGCCGCGAGCAGGAATTCAACCCCGCTATAGCGGATTGCGGGTTCAGGGCACCGCTACCTCCCCGTCTAGCACGGTCAAACTATAAAAATGGCGGAGAGAGAGGGATTCGAACCCTCGAGACGAGGTTTTGCCCCGTCTACTCGCTTTCCAGGCGAGCGCCTTCGACCAACTCAGCCATCTCTCCACACTGGACGATTTGATCCTTTTTCCGGCCTTATTATACAATGAAAACTCCGCTGTTTCAACCTCCACCTCATGAGCTGAATCACTTAATTGCGGGCAGTGTCATTATTTTTACCCCCTTCTTATCCCCCGCTTCGGCGGCAGGCATTTTCCTTCCGTTCAATAAGAAAAAGTGGCCTGGTGCATCAAGAATTAAGGGCTCCAGGTAAACCCCGGAACCCTTAATCCAACAGCTATTGTTCTGGCGGAGAGAGTGGGATTCGAACCCACGGTGCCTTGCGGCACACACGATTTCGAGTCGTGCGCCTTCAACCGGACTCGGCCATCTCTCCAGGCTCGTTATTTATATTACAATAAAAAAACCACACTTGTAAAGTTTACAGCGGTTCATTTGCTGTCCGGGACGCCGCAATAAATCGGTTTAATTTTTCATGCAACATCTCAGCGCTTTTCAAGATCGGATCAGAAATTTTTATAACTTGCCTATGGCCACCCGGCGGAATTTACTCTCTTTTCTGCCGGAAAAACTGCCGGAGCAGGGCGGCACTCCGGTCCTGCAAAACCCCGCCTGTTACCTCCAGGCGGTGATTTAACCTGCTGTCCTGGACCAGGTTATAAAGTGTGCCGGTGGCACCGCCTTTGGGA
>SL_5KL_010_SEDDRAFT_10000313_pt1 | contig 31613 bp, 28 predicted proteins | sample SodLakKL_010_SED_FD_9118 | JGI IMG/M metagenome (IMG submission 9118) | reverse complement strand
AAAGAGGGAACTACCAGAAAGGATTTTCACCTGGCAGTAAAAGAGGGAAGAGTAGTAGATCTGTTAAACAGGATTAAGGTCGAGACCGGTGATGCTATTTTTCTCTCTCCCGGAAAGGTTCATGCTATCTGCGAGGGTATTGTGCTGGCAGAGATTCAGCAGAATTCTGATCTTACTTACCGCATTTATGACTGGGGGCGAATAACTGAAGCAGGAGAAAAAAGAGAGTTACATATAGATAAGGCTCTGGAGGTTATTGATTTTTCCATTTCTGCAAACAGGCCACTTCAGACCATATCTCTGGAAGAAAATAATGTTAAACGGGAGATACTGGTTTCCTGCCCCTATTTTACCGTAGAGGTATTAACTATAGAGCAGCTTTATCAAAATGAGACTAAAGAAGGGTATCACATCTTTAATGTTCTGGACGGTACAGGATTTCTTAGAGGGGGGAATTTTCCTGCGATTAATCTTGAACGCGGCGATAGCCTCTTACTGCCGGCTTCTCTGGGGGATTATCGGGTTGCTGGCAGGGTTAAATTGCTTAAAAGTTATCCCCAAAAGCCAGCCAGAATAGAAGATGAGCTGCTGACGGCAGGATTTTCACCTGCCAGAATTAGAGAGGTAATATTCTAACCAGCAGCAGCGGCGGCAAAATATATTTTTTATTTTTAATAAAAGCCAGCAGGCTGTCCCTTATTGGAAATTTTGGCAAAGGTATTATTTTTGCTGTTCTTCATTTTCCTCTTCCTCTATTTTATAGGGTAAAGTAATCTCGCTGGCCTTATCGATGGCAGATTTTGTGGCGGAGAAAATGTGATCATCTGAAAGAAAAATATTGCTTCTCCCTATCTTTTTATCAATTCCATACCTCTGGAAGAGTTTGAAGGTGTTGTGGTCCAGGCCGCAGAAAAGCACTGCACCATCATGTTCCTGTACTCTATCAATGAATTTTTCAATCTCTTTAAGAGAGGTTAGATCTATATTTTCCACATTTCTCATGCGGATAATAAATTTTTGGTTGGGCCGATAGCTTTCACCAAGCCTGTGCTTAAGGCTGGTGGCGGCATTAAAATTTATGTTGCCGGCCAGATTTATTACAATATAATCATCCTCTTTAACATCATCAATATCCCGGCGAAAAAACTCACTATCCTGCTGCTGATAGTCAAAGTGGGAGTAGTTGATAGAACTGGTATTCTTTAAAACAAGCAGCAGAGAAACAACTACCCCAAAATATATCGCATAGTCCAGCCGGGGAGAGAGAATTGTTGTGAGAAAGGTGGCTGAAAAAATCAAACCGTCAAATCTGTTTTGAAAAGAGTCTTTCAGTTCTTTAAAGTCAAACATCCCTGCTGCCACAACAATCACCAGGCTTCCCAGGGCCGGGATCGGGATATAGGCTCCCAGCGGCCGGAAAAAAAGCAGAACCGGAATTATACTCAGCCCGGATATCAGTTGAGATAGCCTGCTTTTCGCCCCGGCCTGAAGGTTGGCAAAGCTTTTAGTTAGAGAACCGGCCGAGACAAAGCTGCTGAAAAAGGAGCAGGTCATATTTATTAAACCCTGAGACAGAAAAACCCTGTTAAAGTCCAGTTCCTGACCGGTATGAACTTCAAGAGCTTTGATTGTGCTTAAGGTGTAGATAAAACCCAGCATGGCAGTGGAAAGAGCTGCAGACCAGTAATTGCTGATAAAGCCGGTGTCAAATCTAAAGGGGTTAAAGCCGGGCAGTCCGGGAGGAAAGGCCCCGGCAACTTCCAGATTTTCCTGCCAGCCCAGAAGATAAACAAGAAAAATACAGACCAGCATCCCCAGCAAATATTGGGGAAGTCGGGGATACTTTTTCTTCAATCCCAGAATTGTTATCAAGCAGACCAGTGAGATAATAAGGGCATACCAGTTGGTCTGATTGAGATTAATCAGGAAATAATATAACTCCAGAATGATATTTGCCCCGGAGGGATGAGTAAAGCCAAAGAAATTTCCCAGCTGACCGCTGATAATTAAGAGAGCCACACCTGTTGTCAGGCCATTAGCAACCGAGCGGGAAATATAATTTACCAGCTCTCCCAGCTTAAAGATGCTTAAGAGCAGCTGGAAGACTCCGACCATAAAGGTGAACAGCAGAACAGCCTGCAGATAATTTTCCTGACCAACTCCGGAAAGAATATTGGCCAGAGCCAGAGCCATAACATTGGTAGGACCGACGATAAGATAACTTGAAACTCCAAATATTGCTCCCGAAACCATTGCAACTATGGCAGTATAGAGGCCGTAGATAGGCTCCAGCCCGGCTATCAGGGCAAAGGCCATGGTCTGGGGAAGAACCAGCGCTGTAACCGAAAGACCTGAAATTATATCTGCTCTGATATGATGGGGTCTGGTTGAAAAACCCTGAAAAATTTTTTGACTGAGATATTTGACTAGATTAAGATCTCTGTTCATTACCCTATCACCTTCAGGAGTGGCGTTACCGGTTAATTTTTAGAGAATTCAATGTGATATCTACTTCAGCCTATTTTTTACTGACTGGATTTTCTGCTGCCGGCTGGCTTTTTTATCACGGCGGTCATCAATTGTTAGAGAGGTGCTTACCCTGAGCGCCCCTTCTTTAAAGGGGACTTCATGAAGCTCCCTGACAGTCTGAATAATCTCATCGAGATCGCCTTCCAGAATGGTACCCATAGAGGTAAGTTCATACTCAATATTTTCCCTGTTCTCCAGGACCTGCTGACAGGCTGCCACATATTTGCTTAAACTGGTATCGGATGTTCCCAGGGGAACAACAGTAACTCTAGCAATAACCACAGTTATCCCTCCCATTGTAATTTCTCTTAATATTATAACATAATGGCAGAGTTATACAACTCAGCTTAAAGATTTTTGCTCTATAATCAATCCTGTTCCTCAAGCTGGCGGGAAATTGCTGCCATCCAGTTGCAGCGGAGCTGTCTGATGCGCTCGGGATCCAGCCAGCCTGAGGGAAAGCGCTCAAACATCTCACGCCCTATTTCAACCATTTCTTTCAAGTAGTTATCAGAGCAGCTCCCAGCCCTTCCCCGTCCGCGAGCATCTGCCATTAGAATAAGACGAAAATCCTCCAGGGATAGAGGGGAGGAGTTAATTTCAGTTAAAAGGTCTACTCTGGTTCCTGGGCGCAGTTTAAAAAAATAGTGTCCTTTCATGTGGAGCCGGGCGGCAGCCAGAGCGCTTTTTTCCCAGTCTAGCAGCACACCTAGCCGCCGGGAAAATTTTATTATGTAGTAAGCTGATTTTTTCTCATGACCGTAATGATGGGGATATTCTTCAACTGGAGTCGACTGCTTGCCAAAGTCATGAAGAAAAGCAGCATATCTTACCCCGGCAGTGAAGGTCAGCCCGGCAATGGCATCAAGAACCTGAAGACTGTGTTCAAAGACATCCCCCTCGGGATGACCGTCGACAGGCTGTCTGACATTTTTTAATGCCCAGAGCTCCGGCCAGCACCTTGCTATTTTTTCATCGGGGATACTGCGAATATAGCTTGAGGGCTTATCCTGATACAGAATGGTTTTTAATCTGCTTCCTGAACAGAGCATTCTGCTTCCCCCTGAGAGAATGACTTAAAATGATTTATTGTTCTATACCTGCAATTATATTTTATCATCTATAATTTTTTAGAACAATTAAATTTTTGCAGGAAAACCAGCGGTTAGCCAAGAAATATAAAGACAGCAGTATGATATCTTTTGATTTTTTGGTCGTGATAGACATTCACTTCGCAAATAACAAATAATTTGATTGACTTTAAAAAAATTATTTTAAGGGAGTGAAATCCTTGCAGGAAATTATAATATTTGATGAAGTTGTGGATTTGCTTCAGACGAAGACCTTTAAACTGGATTTTTATCAAAAATTTGACCTGCTGTCTGATATTCCTCTTGAAAAACAGCTTCACTTTAATGATTTTTTGAATTCAATCACAAGCCATATTGATTTCAATGATGTTATGCAGATTAAAAAGGATGCCAAGCAAAAAAAATATGTTCGGGTGAGAGGTAAAAATATAAAAAACCAGAGCTATATCAGAGAGAAGAGGCTGGCAAATTACAAGCTCAAGGAAATTTTTTATGAAGTTGTCAGTCTGCTCTCCCTCTGCCAGCAGGAGTTAACTGATCGTCTGGATAAAAAAAGGGAGGACTTTATTCACCGGGAATTTTTACCTGATGAACTGAAAGAGGTTAGCGATCAATTCCTGGTTAATTATAATCTGCTCCAGGAGGTTGATCAGGAGATATTAATTAAAGCTCTGGAATCAACAGATGTCAGACGGGAAGTCCGGCAGGCTATTCTGATAAAAAATTGAAATTAAAAAGTTAAGCTATGCTTCTCTTTTCCGGGAACAATTATTCCATGATAATATAATATTTTGATAATAGAATATCAAAAATCACTACAAATAAAAAAATGGCCCCCGGGGGCCATTTTTCTGTGAAGGATTAATCTGAGATAATCTGTTATTCAATCTCAATTTTACGCTGATCAGGTGAGTCTGCCTCCCTTTTCGGGAGATTTATCAGCAGCATTCCATTTTCGTAGCTGGCCTTTATCTGATCCTCTTTCACATTTTTAAGTTTAAAGCTGCGCTGGAAGGTTCCCAGAGTTCTTTCCTGGCAGAGATAATCCTCCTCTTCAGCATCACAGTGTGTTTTCTTGGTGGCGCTTATGGTTAGGAGGTGATCTTCCAGTTCAATCTCAATATCATCCCGGGCAACGCCGGGCAGTTCAGCTTCAATGATATATTTCTCTCTTTTTTCAATCACATCGGCCTGAAAACCCAGTCCCATCATATCATTCAGATAATGCTGGGAAAAAAGTCCCCCGTACTGCGGAGTTCTTCTGCCCCTTCTTTTAATTTTCTTGCCATATCCTCGAGGAGACATCATTTCAAACATTATTAACACCTCTTTCTTTTAGGTTAGATTGGTTTTTGCTTGGATTCGGTTAGCTTTTTCTGTAACTATTGCAGTAACTAATTTATTTGCAATCAATTTCAACACTAATTATATATTATCCATAAAACATATTAAGTAAATTAGTTTACAGCGAATAATAAGCAAAAATTATGAAAAATAATTTAAGAAATAATATTGTATTCTTTTGCTAAATATATTATAATATTATCAGTGAAAAAAATAACAAAAACAATCTGCCGAGGAGGTGTATTATTTTGCAGCATGCTACGCTGGCAGATACTCGTTTCTGGACCAGAACAGCAATATTGCTGGCTTTAGCCCTGGTTTTTCAGATGGGAGGCTTTCCTCAGCCCGTGACAGGGCCGGTAGTTAATGCTGTTCTCTTTATTTCTGTGCTGACAGTTAATCCCTTTTCGGGAGCAGCTATTGGTGTGCTGACACCTTTAATAGCCTTTGTGAGAGGTATTCTTCCACCACCACTGGCTCCCATGATTCCTTTTATTGCAGCGGGTAACCTTTTGCTGGTATTTGCCTTTAAGTTTATCGGCAGCCTGCTGAAGGTTAATTTCAAACAGCCCCTCAGCTTTTCAGGACTGGCGGCAATTTTTTTGTCATCTTTGTTAAAATTTTCTCTATTGGCCGGGGCTGTTAGTTTTCTGGTAGAAGTACCTGCTCCAATATCGCAGATGATGACACTGCCCCAGCTCTATACTGCTGTGGCCGGTGGTATTCTGGCTCTGGTAGTTTATAAAATACTACCAGTTGACTAAATAGACAATATCCTGGAGGTGAAAAAATGAAAGAACTGGAAAATGAAATTTTTCTGGAAATGGTGCACAATATTCAGGAGACCTATGGATATATTCCAGAAAGAGAAATCAATCAGCTGGCAGAGAAATTTGACCAGCCCCGGGCTAAAATATATGGAGCAATTAAGTTTTATTCAATGCTCTATACCGAACCGACCGGCAAATATGTGATCAGAATCTGTGACAGCCTATCCTGTCACCTCAATGATTCTCATGATCTGCTGCTGGCTGTTGAAAATTTTCTTGGCCTCGAAAATGGCGAGACTTCACCGGATCAGCTCTTCACCCTGGAAGTGGTGGAGTGTCTGGGTCACTGTGGAGAGGGGCCTGTTATGATGGTAAATGACAGGATGTATACTGAACTGAGCAAAGGGAGAGCTCTGGAAATTTTGAAAGAATGTCAATAGGAGGGATAAATTATGGTTAAAGAGAGAAAATTTCTCAAGGGCCCCCGACTGCGTGATGTTTCAACCTATGACTTTCCCGGGTTGAAAAAAGCCTTTTCTCTGGGGCCGGATCAGATTATCCAGCAAATCAGTGACGCCAGGCTGCTGGGTCGGGGAGGTGCAGGTTTTCCCACCGGAACTAAATGGGATCTGGCCCTGCAGCAGCAGGGTGAGAGAAAATATATGATCTGCAATGCAGATGAAGGAGAGCCGGGAACCTTTAAAGATAGATATCTCTTAGAGGAAAGGCCTCTTAAGGTTTTAGAAGGTTTAATTATTGGGGCCTATGCTGTGGGTGCCAGTCACGGCTTCATCTATATCAGAGGAGAATATACCGAACCGATCAAGATTCTGAGAACAATTCTGGAAGAAGCAAGAGAAGAGGGGGTTTTAGGCGAGGATATCTTTGGTTCAGGTTTTGATTTTGATGTCAAACTGGTCCGGGGAGCCGGAGCCTACGTCTGCGGTGATGAAACTTCCTTAATAAATTCCATTGAGGGCAAGCGGGGCATATCCCGGATAAAACCACCCTATCCCATTCAAAAAGGTCTCTATGACCAGCCCACAGTGGTAAATAATGTCGAGTCTCTGGCCTGTGCTGCTGAAATAATTAATCAGGGTGCAGGAGAATTTGCTGCTCTGGGAACCGATAACAGTCGGGGTACCAAGTTAATCAGTGTAAGCGGAGATATCAATATTCCCGAAGTATTTGAAGTTGAATTCGGCAGCTGCACTCTAAATGAAATTATTGAGGAACTCGGCGGAGGAGTTCGTCGGGGTAAGGAGCCCAAATTTGTGATTCCCGGGGGTTTATCTACAGCAGCCCTTCTGCCTGATGAACTGAATTGCAGTTACAGCTATGAGGGGATTGAATCAGCCGGCTCCAGTCTGGGCTCAGGAGCTATAATTGTGGTAGGAGAAAGCCGGGACCTGGTTGATATTTTATTGAAGGTTTCTCGATTTTACATGGATGAAACCTGTGGAACCTGCTTTCCCTGTAGAGAAGGTAATAAACAGATTAATTACATGCTTTCCCAGCATCGCAATAAGAAATTCACCAGTCAGGAAGTTGAATTAATTGAAGATATCGGTGAGGCTATAGCTGCTGCAGCTCGCTGCGGGCTGGGACAGACCTCACTATCTCTGATTAATTCAATCTTTGCTAAATTTTCTGAGGAACTAATTGAGGAGGTGATTCAGGTTGATTAAGCTGAAAATAGATAATGTTCCGGTGGAAGTGGAAAAGGGAACAACTCTGCTGGAAGCTGCCCGGCAGGCTCAGATAAATATTCCCACCCTCTGTTTTGAGGATGACCTATCGGTCTACGGAGGTTGCCGCCTCTGTGTGGTTGAAGTTAATGAAAGGGAGCAGTTGATGCCGTCCTGTGCTATTGAAGCAGAAGATGGCATGGAGGTAAAGACACATTCCCCCAGGGTAAGAGATGTTAGACAGACTCTCTTTGAATTGATTATCGCTTCACATGATATCAGCTGTGAGTTAAACTGTTTGACCTGTACCCGGCAGGCCAGCTGCGAGCTGAGGAATGTAGCGGAGGATATCGGCATCAACCGGATGAGGTTAAGCCCTATTTATCGAGGACTTGATAAAGATCTGTCCAGCTACAGTGTGGTTAGAGAACCCAACAAGTGTATCACCTGTGATCGCTGTATTCGCAAATGCGAGGAGGTCCAGGGTATCGGAATCTTTGCCAACTCAGCCCGGGGACCGGAAACAACCGTGACTACCTTTCAGGATAAGGGCATGGGCAATGTAGAATGCACCAACTGCGGACAGTGCATTATTTCCTGTCCCACCGGGGCTCTTCATGAGGTCTATCATATGGATGGAGTCTGGGATGCCCTTTACAATGAGGATAAGCATGTAATTGTGCAGACTGCTCCAGCTGTTAGAGTTGCTATTGCTGAGCCCTTTGGTGCTGAACCCGGAACTGTAGCAACCGGTCAGATGGTGGCTGCCTTACGCCGGTTAGGTTTTGATGGAGTCTTTGACACCAACTTTACAGCTGATCTGACAATCATGGAAGAGGGCACTGAGGTTGTTGAGCGGGTGAAAAACAATGAGAATCTCCCGGTTTTAACCTCCTGCAGTCCGGGCTGGATTAAGTTTATTGAACATTTTTACCCCGAGCATCTAAAGAATCTATCAACAGCCAAATCACCCCAGCAGATGTTTGGCGCTCTGGCCAAGACCTATTATGCTGAAACAATGGGTGTTGATCCAGAAGATCTTGTGGTTGTTTCTATTATGCCCTGTACGGCCAAAAAATTCGAATCCAAGCGGCAGGAGATGGCTGGTGATGTTGATTATGTTCTGACGACCCGGGAAGCAGCCATGATGATAAAGGCTGCCGGTATAAATATCTGTGACCTTGAGCCTGAAGAATATGATAATTTGATGGGTGTTTCCACCGGAGCTGGAGATATCTTTGCAGCCAGCGGCGGGGTGATGGAAGCTGCTCTGAGATCTGCCTATTATCTAATCACCGGAGAAGAACTGGAGGATATTGATATCCAGCCTGTTCGGGGACTGGATGGTTTAAAGAAAGCAGAAGTTCCGATTAATGAAGAGCTTACCCTGAAAGTTGGGGTTGCTCACGGCCTCAGCAATGCAAAAAGGATGATGGAAATGATTGCAGGCGGGGAGGAGTTTCATTTTGTGGAGTTTATGGCCTGTCCGGGAGGCTGCATCGGTGGTGGAGGCCAGCCCATCTCGGCTGAGCTGAGCTCTGCTGAAACTCTAAAACGCCGGATGGATGGTGTTTACAGTATAGACAGCAGCAAAAAATTAAGGCGCTCTCACGAAAATCCGATGGTCCAAAAATTATATGAAGAATTCCTCGGCAAGCCAGGCAGCCATAAGGCTCATAAATTGCTGCATACTAAATATACTCCCCGGGGATTAAGCTAATTCTGGCTTGAGAGTAAAACACATTAAAGTAAGGGCAAAGTTCAATTGCTGGTTGAGTTATAGCAGGATAAGAAAATATCACAGCACACTGTCAAGATAAACACAATACTCCAATAGTATAGAGATAAAATAGAGGAAAAGAAAAATGGGGAGCAGTAATAAGCTCCCCATTTATTAATATAAATTAGTTTTGATATAATTATTTATTATTCAGGGCGTTAAATTAATTAGAGATATTTTTCCACAGCATCCTCTACATGATTAATACTTAAATCACTTCCACTGAGCATTTCTTTCTTTTCTCCAAATTTGTAGATGGCAACAGCCGGAAGGCGTCTGACACCCTGGTTGAGAGCCAGGCGGGAACTCTCAGTGTTATAGGTTAATTCTCCTGAAAGGTTGAGGCGAGCAAATTTGATTTTATCCTGATATTTATTCTTTAACTGCTCCATATCAGATATCAAAGTTTTACAGTTGGTGCAGTCATCACTCCAGAAATTGACAACCACCGGCTTTTTTGAATTGAGAACTTCCTCTACAAATTTCCCAGGTGTCAGGTTTTTAATGAAATTATTCCTCCTTATTATAATTTTCAAAAAATATTCCGAGGTAAATTAATTTTATCATAATGTTGTGCTATTGTCTAGATGAATCTGCTATATTTTCCTGTTTGTTACTATAATTTGCCATAATATTTTGTAGCCGGTTATTTAATTGCTATTTTACAACATTTTCTTTACAACTTTTGCAGGTAATCAGCCCAGCAGTCTAGAAATAAAACTGCAAGTATATATAAATTTATAACACTAACCACTCATACATATCATTGATATTAATCATATCATTGATATTAATTGATATAAAGGCTTCTTAGCTTTTCATGAATTTTGCTTTCATGAATTTTATGAAACAGGAAGTTAAAAAGCAAATTCAAATGAGGGTTCATTATGAAAACAAAAAAAATAAGATGGCAGTTAGTTTTATCATACATAATAATAGTTTTAATTTTTATCTGCATTTCTGGAGATTTTATATCTGCTGCTGAACCGGAAATTTATTTTCTGGACGATAATTACAGCTCTGCGCTTCAGCCTGAGATGGTAAATAATAAGATAATGGTTCAGGCCGGTCCCCTGGCTGAGATGCTGGGAGCTTATATTGAATGGCAGGAAACCCTGCAGACTATTGAGTTGATTGATGAAAAAAACAGGTTGAGATTTATGGTCGGGAGTTCCTATTATGAAATTGATGGCGAGACAAAGAAGGCGGCTGAAGAAGTTTACATAACCAATAATACAGCCTATCTTCCCCTGGAAGAAACTGTCAGGGGCTTGGGATATTTAGTTTTCAGCTCGGAAAAGGAATATCATATATTTAAACCCAGAACCAGACTGGGGAATGTATACTGGCAGGAAGAGGGAAAAGCTATATCGCTGGAAATGACGGAATCCACTGATGTTCAGATCATTACCGGCGATGATCCAAATTCACTGATTATTGAACTGGATGGAGCAGTTCTGGCAGAGGATTTTGCCGATAATATTTCTGACCGCAGCTATCAGCTGGGGGTCAGAGAAATATCTCAGGATGCTGCCCTGCAGTTAATCCTTTCCAGCAGAAACCCTCTGGCAGTCTCCAGTTCTGCTCCTGTTAATAAACGGGAGGAAATAGCAACTATCAACCTATCTCCTGCCCTTACAGATGCTTATTTTACAGATAATTCTTTAGTATTTGAAATGGATGCTGCCCCTGATTCGATAACAACCTATACCGGAGAAGATCCCGGGCAAATGGTAGTTGAGATACCCCATTTAACGGTCAGTGATATTAACTTAGATCTTTCAGAGAATGAATATTTCGAAGTGGTTGAGATAAACTACTATTACCAGGATCCTGTCTTTACCAGAATCAGACTGGTGTTTAAAGCAGGGAAATATTTTGCCTGGGATAAAGGCGATTCAGGTAGGCTGCTGGAATTTTATCCGGTTGATCATTCTCAATTTTTAGCTCTTTCAGGAGAGGATATTCAGAAAATCAGGGATCTGGAACCAGACCTTGCCATGATTTTTGAACTGGAGCCTGATATGGATCAAAAAATTGAATTTGCCGGTGGGAGTGGAACAGAAGAAGATCCCTTTTTGGTGGAAAATTCCTATCAGCTTAATAATATAAGGCATTATTTAGATAAAGACTTCAGACAGATTGCTGATATAAATTTAAGTAACTTTCAGGAAGAGAAGGGCTGGCAGCCGCTGGGAAATTATTTTGAGAAATTTACCGGTTCCTATGATGGCAATAATTACACCATCAGCAATTTAAAAATAGAGAGGCCGGACACCGATTTTGTGGGATTATTTGGATATATTGACAGTGATTCAGTTATAGAAAGCGTGATACTGAAGGATGTTGATATAACAGGTCAAAACAGCGTGGGAGCCCTGGCAGGTAGAAACTGGCAGGGAAATGTAATTACCAGTTCTGCCAGGGGAATGATTAGAGGAGAAAGAAGTGTGGGAGGGCTGATCGGATATAACTTTGCAGGGGGCAGCATACAGGGCTGTTATGCGGAAGTTGAGGTTGCGGGCAGCAGTCAGATTGGAGGTCTGGTAGGCTATAATCAGGGCATCATAAATAATTCCTATGCTGCTGGAGGTAAAATCAGCGGAGAAGAATATCTGGGTGGTCTGGTTGGCTATAACAGCCAGGGCAAAATAGCCAGGAGTTATGCAGCCCAGGAGATTGATAGCAGCAGCAGTGAAAAGAGCGGGGGGCTTGTTGGCAGGGACTGGGAAGGTCTGGGAAGCATATCCTACAGCTTTTATGATCAGGATCTTGCTGGAGAGAATTATATCAACCCCGGAAAATCTAAAAGCACAGCCAAGATGCAGCAGCGCTCAACCTTTGAGCAGCACTGGGACTTTATTTTTGTCTGGCAGATAGATGATGGTCAAAACTATCCCTTTTTACGCTGGAGCAAAGAATAACCTGGTCGACTGTTAGCTTTATGCTATAAAATTACAACTATTGTACTAGGTTAAAATCTTAAATTGTCATTGCTTTAAGGCGCTATCTGTGGTACATTAGAATTAAGAAGATTTTGCCACCTTATCCGAAAAGGCAACTCTCCTTGAAAGGGGAGAGGCGCAAAGTTCTGGACCTGTCACCATCCGGTTATGGTTGCAGAACTGCCGAAGTGAGGAGAAATCCTGCCTGCTTCGGACCTATAGCAGGTATTTTTAATTTCTTCTCCTTAAAGGGTAAATCCATCGTGAGGTGGAGACACAAAGCCAGGGCTCTGGAAAAATCCAGAGAGCCGGTTGCAAAAGGGGGAAAAATTAATGTTGAAAAAAGTAGTTGGTTTATTGCTGGTGTTGGCTTTGGTATTTGCTATGGCAGGACCTGTTGCAGCTATGAATGGTAATGGAGTCGAATATTGTGGAGCAGAAAGTGAACTTACTCTAAATAATGAAGTGGCATCTCAGGCTGCAAACAATCCTATAACAGTTGCAGGCGATTAATCCCTTAAGTTTATATTTAAAAATTATCTAAAAGATTAATAAGATCAAAGAAACCGGACTGCAATCTGCAGCCCAATTATTCCTGCAAACTATTCCAATGAATTAAATAATTTGAATTAAATAATTTCCCGGGGATCGATGCCCTCAACAGCATATTTTTCCTCGGCCTTTAAAAAGGCATCAACTACTTCTGGAGCAAACTGCTGACCGCTGCAGTTTTTAATCTCTTTAAGAACCTTTTCTCGATTTTTAGCCTTTTGATATGGCCTGTTATGACTCATGGCATCGTAACTATCTACCACCGATAGTATTTGAGCTTCGATTAATATTTCATCACCACTGAGGCCCTTAGGATATCCCGAACCATCGTAACTTTCATGATGCTGTAATATTATCTGTGCCACCCTCTCAAAAAAAGAAGAGTCCATATGCTCAAGGATCATATCTTTGCCAACCTCCGGATGCTGTTGAACAATATTCCACTCCTCCGGGGATAGCTTGTCTGGTTTTTGGAGAATCTCCACGGGAACACTGGCCTTGCCGATGTCGTGAAGAAAGGAGGCAAAGATTAAAGAAAACAGCTTTTCCTGACTGAGCGCTAATTCCTCGCCTGTTCTTCTGCTTAAATCCTGCAGTCTCCGGCAGTGATCCCTGGTCTGCTGATCCCGGGCTTCTATCTCCCGATTTAAATCCAGCAATGTCTGGATCTCTTCCTGTTTATTTGTAAATATTGGGGTATTGGTAACATAAATCAAATTTACTTCTGAGAGAGTTTTGAAGTATACCTGCTGGTCAAGATTTTTTGTAGTGATATAATCTCCAGGCTCCAGTATTTTATCATTACCCATATATTTTATCTTTCCCGTTAATAGGTAAAAGAACTCAAAAACCCCTTCATGTCCCTCTATTTTAAAAACCTTATCAGCTACAATGTTTTGCTTGATAATTTCCAGATCTTCCTGCTGGGCTAAGAGCTCCAGCCAGGTTGATTTTTTGCTTACTGAGTCCAGATAATCCCCCTTATTATGAATTTGCAGAGAAAAACTATGTTTGGCACTATTAACTGAAGATTTATTTCTTTTTTCTTCACTCATTTTTGTCGCTCCTTCATTCAAAATAATACAAATAATTCAGTAATTCGAGCAAATACAATATTTATCCTGTTTAGAATCTTCTCGGTAATAAATCATAATCCTGCTGAAATATTGAATTTATTACTATTGTTGTAATTATAGTGTTGAATAATTCGGAAATAAAAGGTTAAGAAGGATAATTTTATAAATGGTTAAATTAACCTAATTTTCGCTATATAGTAGTTTGTTTTTTTTGCAGTAAAACAAAATGACAGCAATTTTCTTATGATTCTATTTTAAAATAAAAAAATCGGGCTGACGCCCGGCATAAAAATGGTGCTGAAGGTGGGATTCGAACCCACACAGGCGTTAGCCCACATGACCCTGAATCATGCGCGTCTGCCAGTTCCGCCACTTCAGCACTGTAGATATTCTAACCCATAACAGGGGTGGTTGTCAAGCCATGGGGGCAAATTTTTATCAGATAACTAAATATTTTACTTTCGGAATAATTTCCTGTAATAATTAAATATTTATGCAGGAAATAAGAGGAGCGGTCAAGAATAATTATAAGTGATGTTCTGATTATAGAGATTGTATTTTTTTCTAGATGCAAGAAGGTTTTAGACAAAAGATTTTAAAATTTTAATTTAATGGCAGGCAATCAGGTAAAGATTAAAATTAACTAAGGAGGGGTTTTAATTGAGTAAAGTTATTGATGGCAAGGCAATTTCAGCTGAAATTAAAGAAGAATTAAAGGTGAAGATTGAGAAGCTAAAGGAGGAAGGCAGGGTTCCCGGACTGGCGGTAGTGCTGGTGGGCGATAACCCCGCTTCAGCAACCTATGTCAAGATGAAGGACAAAACCGCCACCGAGCTTGGCATTCATTCGGTAAAGAAGAATGTTGCAGCTGACATCAGCCAGGAAGAGCTTCTGAATATCATTGATGAATTAAATAATGATAACAGCATCGATGGTATACTGGTACAGCTGCCGCTGCCTGACCACATTGATGAACATGCAATCATCGAAGCAATTGCTCCTGGAAAAGATGTTGATGGCTTTCATCCTGTAAATACCGGGCGGCTTTTCAGCGGCCAGCAGGATAAGCTGCGTTTTGATCCCTGCACTCCGCTGGGCATAATTGAATTGATAGAAAGATCAGGTTATGACATAGAAGGAAAGGATGCCGTGGTCCTGGGCCGCAGTAACATAGTAGGAAAACCGGTTGCCCATCTCTTAATAGAAAAAAATGCCACCATAACTATCTGTCACAGCCGTACTAAAAATCTGCCGGAGAAGGCCGCTTCAGCAGATATCCTGGTTGCAGCCGTGGGCAGACCGGAGTTTGTCACAGGTGATATGGTTAAGGAAGGTGCCTGTGTTATTGATGTCGGAATCAACAGAGTTGATGGAGAGCTGGTGGGAGATGTCGATTACGAAGCAGCCAGCAAGAAAGCCGGAGCAATTACTCCTGTTCCTGGCGGCGTAGGCCCGATGACCATTGCCATGCTGATGAGCAATACTGTTAAGGCCAGAGAGCATCATGGAGTCTAAGCTTCTCACTGTAACTGAGGTCACCACCAGGGTTAAATCCCTGCTGCAGGATGATCCCATCCTGACAGATCTCAAGGTTGAAGGTGAGATCTCAAATTTTCACCATCACCGCTCAGGTCACATGTATTTTTCCTTAAAGGATGATAATTCTAAATTAAACTGTGTCATGTTCCAGGGGAATAATCAGAAACTTGATTTTTCCCCGGAAGATGGCCAGGTGGTGCTGGCCCGGGGCTATCTGGATGTCTATGTGCCCCGGGGTGAGTACCAGCTTTATGTTACCGAGATGGAGCAGGAGGGAGAGGGGGCTCTTTATCAGAAATTTTTGCAGCTGAAAGAAAAACTAAAGAAAGAGGGACTTTTTGATCAGGAGAGAAAACAGGAGCTGCCTTTTTTGCCTGCCAGAATTGGGCTGGTCACTTCGCCGACCGGGGCAGCAATCCGCGATATTATCTCGGTTCTTAAGCGCAGATACGCCGGAGTATCGGTCCTTCTAGCTCCTTCCCGGGTTCAGGGGGAAGAGGCTGAAAACGAACTGATCAGAAGCCTTGAATATCTGGAAAAGCGAGATGATATTGATCTGATCATCATCAGCAGGGGCGGGGGTTCACTGGAGGACCTCTGGCCCTTTAATAGTGAAAAACTGGCCCGGAAAATTGCAGCTTCAGATATTCCGATTATCAGCGGAGTAGGTCATGAAACTGATTTTACTATAGCTGATTTTGTAGCCGATCTCAGGGCCCCCACACCCTCAGCTGCAGCGGAATTAGCGGTAAGAGACTTTACCAGACTGGAAGATCAGCTTAAAGATTTAGGCCGGAGGCTCCACTCAAACTATCTCTCTTATCTCACAAAAAATCGCCGGGAACTAGAATTTTTAAGTAAGAACAGAATCTGGAAGGAGCCGGCGGTTTTATTTCAGAACATCAGGCAGCAGCTCGATGACTTAGTATCTCGCTTTAACCGGGAGCTGGAAGCTGAGTTTAGCGACAAAGGGCAGAGGCTGAAAAGTCTGGCCCGGGAGCTGGAAAACTTAAGCCCTCACAAAATTCTCTCCCGGGGGTACAGCGTCACCATGAATCAAGAGGGCCAGGTGATTAAAATGAGTTCTGAGGTTGAAAATTCTGAGATGATAACAACCAGACTGGCAAGTGGAGAAATTGACAGCCAGGTTATCACCAGCAGGGAGGAACAGTATGACTGAGAATAAAAACAGCTTATTTGGCGAAAATGATAATAATAATGAAGAACAGGCTCAAAACTCAAAGGAAGAGAAGGAAAGAGCAGGAAAAGAGGACAGCTTTGATCCGGGACAGGAACTGGAGCAGGATAATGACCTGAGACTGGAGGAAGAACTCAGCTTTGAAGAGGCTTTGAATGACCTGGAGGAAATAGTTCAGGAACTGGAAGGAGATGTTCTTTCCCTGGAGGAATCAATGGAAAAATACTCCCGGGGGATGAAGCTGATAAGTTTCTGTCAGCAGGAACTAAACAGAGCTGAAGGTCGGATAGAGCAGGTGCTGGAAAAACATGGTGAGCTGCAGGAGATAATTCCATTTGAAATAAATGAGGAGTAATGTTAAAATAATAACGAGCAATAATCAGGCTTAAACTTTTTTATTTTTTTGCCTGATTGTTTTATGCTGTTGTAATAATTTAATTTACCTTAAGGGAGGATGGTTATTTTGCCAGACCTTGCAGCACTGGGACAGGAAAAATCCAATTTAATTAAAGCTCTACAGGAACAGCAGAAAGAAGAGGGATATATTTCAGATCAGGCAATCAAAGATATCAGCAGGGAATTTGATATGGCTCCGGTTGAAGTAGAAGGAGTCGTCAGTTTTTATACCCAATTTAAAAGAATTAAACCGGGGAAATATAAAATCCAGGTTTGTGACGGAACGGCCTGCCATATTATAGGCTCCAAACTGGTCTTAAACTGGGCTAAGGATCATCTTGGTATTGCTGAAGGAGAAACCGATGAAGAAGGTCTTTTCTCCCTGGATGCGGTTGCCTGCCTGGGCTGCTGCAGCCTGGCACCGGTGATCAGCATCAACGGCAAGGTATATGGAGACCTTACCAGAAAAAAATTGCTTAAGATTCTTGAGGATTACCGCGCAAGGGAGGAAGAGGTATAATGATTAATCGCATTAAAATAGGAATGGCAAGCTGTGGGGTAGCAGCTGGGGCCAGAGAAGTAAAGGATAAAATTGCTGAAGTTGCCCCTGAAGAAAAAATTGTAGAAGTAGGCTGTATCGGCCACTGTTATGCTGAGCCTATTGTTGAAATTGAAACCGACGAGGGCAGCATCTTTTATCAGGATGTTGAACCCGATGAAGAATTTATAAATCGCATGCTTGAGCTGGAAGATTTTTCTCGTTTTACCCCCAATCCTGAACGGGAAAAATGGGAGAAGAAGTTTGTTACCGAGCTCTCGGGAAAAATAGACCCTGTTTCTCTGGAAGAGTACCGTTCCCGGGGAGGTTATCAGGGTCTTGAGAAAGCCCTGGAAATGGAGCCCGGGGAAGTTGTAGAAGAAGTTAAAACTTCATATCTCCGCGGCCGGGGAGGCGGGGGATTTCCTGCCGGTATGAAGTGGAGTTTTCTGGCGGCAAAAGAAGAAGAGGACAAAGTTATTATCTGTAACGCTGACGAAGGAGATCCGGGAGCTTTCATGGACCGGACAGTGATGGAATCAATTCCCCATCAGATGCTGGAAGGGATGCTAATTGCTGCCTATGCTACCGGAGCAAACCGGCTTTTTATTTACTGCCGGGCTGAATATCCCCTGGCAGTGAGAAATTTAAATACTGCCATTTCTCAGATTGAGGAGGCCGGACTTAACAAAATCGGGGGAGAGGATATAAAAATCACCGTTAAGGAAGGTGCTGGAGCCTTTGTCTGTGGAGAAGAAACAGCTCTGATCCATTCTCTGGAGGGTAAGAGGGGAACTCCCCGTTACCGTCCACCCTACCCCACAGATAAGGGCTATAAAGGCAGACCTTCCATGATCAACAATGTAGAAACCTTTGCCAATGTCCCTCTGATCATCCGTCTCGGCGGGGAAGAGTATGCCGAAATTGGCACGGAAAACAGCACCGGGACCAAACTCTTTGCCCTGGCCGGTGATCTGGAATATTCCGGACTGGTGGAGGTGCCTATGGGTATTAGCATTGGCGATGTTATTTATGGAATCGGAGGTGCTGAAGAGGGCAGCATCAAAGCAGTTCAGATAGGAGGCCCCAGCGGCGGCTGTATTCCCGAAGAATACTTTGATACTCCCATTGATTATGATTCTCTCAATGAACTGGGAGCGATAATGGGTTCAGGAGGTTTGATTGCAATCAGTAAAGGCCGCTGCATGGTGGAGACTGCTCGCTATTTTCTGGACTTTACTGCCAAAGAAAGCTGCGGCAAATGCACTTTCTGCCGGATAGGAACCAAACGGATGCTGGAAACTCTGGAGAGGGTGACCGGGGGAGAAGGAACGGCCGAGGATGTGGAGCTGCTTTCAGAGCTTGGCCCCAAAATTATCAAGGGTTCGCTCTGCGGGCTGGGTCAGACAGCCCCAAATCCTGTTCTCACCACTCTTAAATATTTCAAAAATGAATATCTGGAGCATGTGGAAGAGAAACACTGCCCGGCTCTGGAATGTGATAATCTGGTGGAGATTGAGATTGATCAGGAAACCTGTATTGAGTGCGGTCAGTGCATTAAAAATTGTCCGGTAAATGTGATAAGTGATGATTTTGTAATAGATAATCAGGACTGTACCCGCTGCAACAGCTGTATTGAGGTCTGTCCGGTTGATGCTATTGCCAGAGTAAGAAAGGGAGGAAAGGTAAATGTCGCAAATTAAAGTCACGATAGACGGCCAGACTCTAAATGCTGAAGAAGGTCAGACAATATTGCAGGTAGCCCGGGAAAATCAAATTCATATACCAAGCCTCTGCTTTGATAACAGAGTTAGTCAGAATACTTCCTGTTTTGTCTGTATAGTTCAGGATGCGGAATCAGGTCAGTGGATGCCATCCTGTTCCAGTCAGGTTCAGGACGGGATGAAAATAAACAGCTCTACTCCTGAAGTTGAAGATATGCGCAAAACTGCTCTGGATCTGATACTCTCTGAGCACAGCGGAGACTGTGAAGCTCCCTGTACCCTGGCCTGTCCGGCTCATGCCAAGGTTGAAGAGTATGTTAGAGCTGGCCGGGAAGGAAATCATTTTGAGGCTCTTAAGATCATCAAAGAAAGAATACCCTTTCCCATGAGTATCGGTCGGGTGTGTCCCCGCTTCTGTGAGCAGGACTGCCGGCGTAATGTTAAAGATCAGCCGGTTGCCATTAATGATTTCAAACGGCTGGCAGCAGATCTGTATTATGATGAGTATCTGGAAGATATGGAGGATCTTACCGGAGAGAAGGCAGCCATAATTGGAGCCGGACCGGCCGGACTGGGTGCTGCCTATTTTTTAAGAAGAGCAGGTATTGCCTCCGATGTCTATGAAAAAAGAGCAGAACCCGGCGGAATGCTGCGCTATGGAATTCCGGAATACCGGCTGCCCAAAGATATTTTAGAGAAGGAACTTGCTCATTTTGAAAAAATGGGCGGAATTACTATTAACTGTAATCAGGAACTGGGACAGGACATTGAACTGGAAGAGCTAAAAAATAATTATGATGCTGTAATTATGGCGGTTGGCTGCTGGCAGCCCAGCTCCATGCGCACTGAAGGTGAGGAACTGGCCTGGGGCGGAATAGATTACCTGGAAAAGCTGGCCAGCCAGAACTTTGAAATGGAAGACCCTGGAGAAACAATTGTGGTGGGCGGCGGCAATACTGCCATGGACTGTGTGCGTTCCTCTCTTCGCCTGACGGAGGAACAGGTTCACTGTTATTACCGCCGGACGGCCAAACAGATGCCGGCTGAGGAGTATGAATATCAGGAGGCTCTGGAAGAGGGGGCTAACTTTGAAATTCTCACTCAGCCCATCAGTTTGAGAAAAGAGGGTGATAAGCTGGTGCTAAAGTGCATCAGAATGGAACTGGGTGAACCTGATGCTTCCGGACGCCGCAGGCCGATTCCCGTTGACGATAGTGAATTTGAAGTAAAGGCTGATACCGTGATAGCAGCTATTGGACAGAAAACAATTGCTCCAGAAGGAGTTCCCACCAATGACTGGGGTGATGTAGAGGTTAAGGAAGATAACTGCCGGGTTGAAGATAATCTATTTGCTGCTGGAGATTGTGTCAGCGGACCGGCCACTATTGTTGAAGCAGTTGCCGGGGCCCGCAGGGTGGCCAATGGCGTCCAGGCCTATCTTAAAGACGACACCTATAAACCGCCCTATCTGATAAATGTTTCCCGAGGCCACTGGCAGTCAGTTTCTGAAGATGAGCTGGTCTATCTCCAGGAGCCCGATGAAAGCGAAAGGGTGGAGCAGCGCCATATAGATCTGGATAAAAGAAAACAGACCTTTGAAGAGGTTAGCCTGACCTTTACAAAGGACGAAGTAGAGCTTGAGGGGAAACGCTGTTTTGAATGCAGCTGTACTGCCCGGGAAGACTGTCAGCTTAAGGAGCATTCTGAAGAACTGGGCGCCGACCCCGAAGCCTTTTCAGGAGAAAAAATAGATCACGGCTATAATGTAGAGCACCCAGAGATAGTCATGGACCGGGGCAAATGTATAAAATGCGGTATCTGCATCAAAATCTGTAATGAAGTTGTTAATGAATATCTTCTGGGCTTTAAAAACAGAGGGTATAATACCAAGATTGATACAGCTTTCGGTCAGCCTCTGCCGGTGGACTGCGAAGAATGCGGAGAATGTCTGGAAGCCTGTCCGGTGGGAGCCCTGGACTGGAAAGTTAAAAAGAATGAAGAGATTCTGAAAAAACTTGCTGAGGAAAAATAATCTCTTCGCTATTTTAAGAGCAGCGGCATATTGGAAGTTTCATTTCAAGGAAGAGGGAACGGCTGTCAGGAGGTTAAAATATGCAGGGGATTGAAAATCTGCTTGACAATTATCGGCGGGATTTTGACCGCTATCTGGAAGAGCTGATGGCAGCGCAAAAGATTCAGCCCGGGCTAAAAAAGGCAATGTCTTACAGTCTGTTATCTGGAGGTAAAAGAATCCGGCCGATTTTGACTCTTTTAACCTGTCAGCTGTTAGAAGGGAATACCGGGGCTGCCCGCAGGGTCGGGGCAGCCCTTGAATTTATTCACACCTACTCATTAATTCACGATGACCTGCCGGCTATGGATGATGATGATTTTCGCAGAGGACAGTACAGCAATCACCTGGTTTTTGGCGAAGGCATGGCTATTCTGGCCGGAGATGCCCTCCTGACCCAGGCATTTCAACTGCTGCTTGAGGTTGAGCTGCCGGCGGAAAGGCGCTGCCGGTTGATTGGCCTGATAGTTGAATCAGCAGGAGTTCAGGGCATGCTGGCAGGCCAGGTTATGGATCTTGAGGCTGAAAATAGAGAGATCGATCTGGAAGAGTTACAGCTGATCCATCGCAATAAAACCGGTGCTCTCTTTCAGGCAGCAATTCTTTCCGGAGCTCTCTGCGCTGAATGTAATGAGCAGGAGTGGCAGGCCCTGAAAAACTATGCTGATAAGCTGGGATTGACCTTTCAGATAGTTGATGATCTGCTAGATGTAATCGGTGACAGCAGCAAACTTGGCAAAGAGGTGGGTCAGGATCTTAAAAGAGGTAAAGCTACCTATCCGGCTCTTTTGGGCCTGAAGGAGTCCCGCCAGCGGGCGGAAAGGGCAGCCGCTCAGGCCAGAAAATCTCTGGATATTTTTGCTGACAGAGCAGAAAGTCTAAGAGAGCTGGTTGACTTTGTGCTGGAGCGGAGCAGCTGATTGCGCCCCTGATTGCAGGGCCTGTGATAGTATGATATAATAATCAAGAAAATTAATGGTATGCTGGTACTCTCCCTAAACAGATCATTAATTTCCGTTATATTCAGATATAAAAGAAAAGTTGAAATACAAAGAGGTGGCGTAAAATGACGGAATTGCTGGAGCATATTGATTCGCCCCGGGATCTTTCAGATTTGAGTAATGAGCAGCTGGAGCAGCTGGCTGAAGAGATCCGGGAGTATTTAATCTGTACTGTTGCTGAAACAGGAGGCCATCTGGCCTCAAATCTGGGAGTGGTGGAGTTGACTCTGGCTCTTCACCGTCATCTGGAAAGTCCCAGAGATAAGATTGTCTGGGATGTAGGTCATCAATGCTATACCCATAAGATAGTTACCGGCCGCCGGAACCGGATGCCATCAATTCGCTGCTATCAGGGTTTGAGTGGATATCCTAAGTATCAGGAAAGCGAGCATGATATTATCAATACCGGTCACAGCGGCACTTCTATCTCATCAGCCCTGGGGCTGGCTGAAGCCCGTGACAGAAGAGGCGGCAGCGAGAGAGTATACTGTGTGATTGGAGATGGTGCCATAACTGGGGGCATGGCCTTTGAGGCTTTAAATCATGCCGGGGATCTTGGCACCAATTTTAAAGTTATCTTAAATGATAATGAGATGTCAATTTCCCGCAATGTGGGAGCGCTCTCAGGCTATCTCTCCCGTCTGAGGACTGATCCCGGTTTGAGAAAAATCTCCAGTGATATGGCAGGTCTTTTAAATTCCATACCGGGAATCGGTTCCGGTATGTCAAAAACCGTTGATAGAGCCAAGGACAGCCTGAAATACCTGCTGGTACCCGGTATACTATTTGAAGAGCTGGGTTTTACCTATCTGGGTCCGATACCGGGACATAATTTTACCACCCTCCAGGAGGTTTTTCAGCAGGCTGACCAGGTAGAAGGACCGGTTCTTATTCATATTAATACAGTCAAAGGCAAGGGTTATCATCCAGCAGAAAGCTGTCCCCGGGATTATCACGGGGTGGGGCCCTTTAAAATTGAAAACGGGGAATCAGCACAGACCAGAAGCAACCCCACCTACAGCCGGATTTTTGGCGAAACAATGGTAAAGCTGGGGCGGAAGGACATGCGGCTGGTAGGAATTACTGCAGCCATGCCTGCCGGTACCGGCCTTGATATTTTTCAGGAAGAATTTCCTGAAAGAGTTTATGATGTTGGTATTGCCGAGCAGCATGCCCTGACCCTGGCAGCCGGGCTGGCCAGGGGTGGTCTGCGGCCGGTGGCAGCGCTTTATTCGACCTTTCTCCAGCGGGGTTATGATCAGGTGATTCATGATCTCTGTCTTCAGGATGTACCGGTGACGATCGCCATTGATAGGGCAGGAATAGTTGGCAGTGATGGCGAAACCCACCAGGGGCTTTTTGATCTAACCTTTCTCAGAGCGGTTCCCAATCTAACTTTGATGGCGCCTAAAGATGAAAATGAACTGGTGCAGATGCTCCATACAGCCCATCAGCTTGAGCATCCAGCAGCGGTCAGATATCCCCGGGGTGAAGGAGAGGGTGTTGAAATAAACTGGGATCCCGAGCTGCTTGAGATTGGTTGTGGCGAGATTCTGCTGGAAGGTAAGGATATATTGATTCTGGCTGCTGGCTCCCGGGTTTATCCGGCACTGAGAGCAGCAGAGGAGCTTAAAACTGAGGGTATCTCTCCCACAGTTTATAATCCTCGTTTTATCAAACCTCTGCCGGAAGAAATAACAGCCCTGGCTCGCAGTCACAACTATGTCATAACTGTTGAAGAAAACGTTCTCTCCGGGGGTTTTGGCAGTTCGGTGCTGGAATTATTGACTAAAAACAGGGTGAGCAGACCTATTTTAAACCTGGCCGTTCCTGATGAATTCGTTCCTCATGGCGGTCAGGATAAAATGCTGAACCATTATGGTCTTGATAGCCAGGGAATTAAAGGAAGAGTCAGGGAATTTCTTAAAGAAGGCTCACCAGAGGAAATTAAGGCAGATGGCTGAAAAAAACCGCAAAGAAAGGCTGGATCTAATTTTAACCGAGAGGGGATTTTATCGCAGTCGCAGTCAGGCGAAAAGGGCCATCATGGCCGGTGAAGTCAGGGTTGATAATGAAGTTATTGATAAGGCCGGGACAAAAATTCGTCGGGATGCTGATATTGAAATTAAGGAGAAACCGCCCTTTGTCAGCCGGGGAGGCAAAAAACTGCAGAAAGCTCTTGATAAGTTCGGGATAGAGGTCAGCAGCAAACTGGCTCTCGATATCGGTTCTTCCACCGGAGGCTTTACCGACTGTCTGCTTCAGGCCGGTGCCAGGCAGGTCTATGCAGTTGACAGCGGTACCAATCAGCTGGTCTGGAAATTGCGAAAAGATGACAGGGTGGAAGTGCTGGAACAGACTAAATTCCATGAATTAAAACCCGGTGATCTACCTGATAATTTTGAAGTGGTTACCGCCGATGTTTCCTTTATATCTTTAACGCTGATACTGCCGGTTGCGGTAAATTTTCTAAGTCCAGGAGCTGATGTGATTGTTCTGATAAAGCCTCAGTTTGAAGCAGGCCCCGAGCTGGTTGGCAAAGGTGGAGTTGTTAAAGATCCTGCTACTCAGATGATGGTAATCGAGAAAATTTTAAAAAAGTTTCTGGAGCTTAATATAACCCCTGAAAACCTTGATTATTCTCCCATCAGTGGAGCATCTTCAGGAAATCGAGAATTTCTCCTGCAGGGAATCTACCGGCCCCGGGAGATAATTGAGCAAACTGAAGGAGAGACAGAGCTGGAAAGCTGGCGGCAGAGAATCAGAGAAACTGTTTATGCAGCCCGGGATAGGCTGGAGAGGAGTTGATTTTCATTCCTATAATAGGTGTGATTATAAATACACAGAAGAAAAAAGCCCGGAAGCTTGCCGGGGAATTGCTGGAATATTTTAATAGCAAATCTGTTCCCTATCTGATTGAGAGTGATTCTGCCAGGGTGCTCCCTGAAGCCAGCCGGTCAGTCGAGATCTCAGAATTAAAGGGGAGGGTTGATTTTATCGTGCTCTTAGGAGGGGATGGAACCCTGCTCCATACTGCCAGCCATTTCTGCGGAACAGGTATTCCCCTGCTGGGCATCAATGTCGGCAGCCTGGGTTTTATGACTGTTATTGAGAAGGACTGCTTTAAAAAAGCAGTCGATGATCTGCTGGCTGGAGATTATGAAGTTGAGAACCGGATGATGCTGACAGCTGAGGTTTATCGTTCAGGAGAACAGGTTTATAAGAGCTATGGTTTGAATGATGTGGTTATCAGCAGGGGAGCAAGCTTTAAACTGATCGGTATAGAGCTTTACATCAATGGAGAGTTTATCAGCAATTATGAAGGTGATGGGCTGCTGGTAGCTACACCCACCGGCTCTACTGCCTATTCTCTTTCTGCTGGAGGTCCTATCGTCCATCCCCGGTTGAAGGTTATGCTGATAACACCTATCTGCCCCCACAATCTTTTTATGCGTCCGATGGTTATTGGTGATGATGATGAGGTTAGCGTAAACCTCAAGATACCTGGAAAGAAGATGCATCTGTCCACCGATGGCAGATCGATTCTAGAACTCCAGAACGGAGATCAGATCAAGATCAGAAAATCCAGCCAGGAAGTTTCTCTGGTCCGCTTTCCTGATCGAGATTTCTATCAAATTCTGAGGGAGAAGATGAAGGTTGATATGTTATAGGGCTACAGCCCTAAATAAGCAAATTCTAAAGTTTTCTGAAAAATTCAGGAGGTAAGTTTATGAAAAGCAAGCGGCATTTAAAGATATTAAGTTTAATCAAAAATGAAAATATTGCCACCCAGGAGGAGCTGGTAGCCCGCCTCCATGAAGAGGGGATTGAAGTTACCCAGGCTACTATTTCCCGAGATATAAAAAATCTGGGTTTGATCAAAGTCCCTGATGGTGAAGGAGAATATAAATACTCACTTCCCAGCCGCCGCAGTCAGTCTGATCTGGAGGGCTGGCTTCAGAAAATGTTCCAGGATTTTGTTACTGATATGGATTACAGCCAGAATATTATTGTGATTAAAACCGTACATGGTACGGCAGGAGGAGTTGCTGCAACTTTAGATAATTACAGCTGGGAAAATGTGCTGGGGACAGTAGCAGGAGATAATACTGTTATGGTGATTGTTAAACCGCCTGATAAGGTTAATGAGGTTTTTGATAAGTTTAAGGAACTTTTAAGTTAAGAGTTATCTGACAGCCTAAATGTGGAATATTTTATCTAATATCGGGTAATATTAAAAAACTGGCAAATTGAAGATTTGGAATAATAATCTTTTGATTTTAAAAAGACCGGGAGGCTGTGTTATGCTGGGAGACCTGCAGGTTAAGAATTTTGCCATTATTGATAAATTAGCACTTTCCTTTTCCCGGGGTTTAAACATTTTGACCGGGGAAACCGGGGCGGGAAAATCTATTATAATTGGTGCGCTGGAGATGCTCTTTGGCTCCCGGGCTTCGCAGGAAGTTATCAAAGATGGCAAGGAAGCTGCCTATATTGAGGTCAGCTATTTTCTTTCCCGGCCTGATGAGATAGAAGAGATTTTACAGCAGGCTGGAATAGAATCAGATCCCGAATCATTAATTCTGGCCCGGGAGATCAGAAGAAATGGCAGAAACCGCTGCCGGATTAACGGGCAGCTGGTGCCTTTGAGGCTGATAAGAGAGATTGCAGGTTATCTTGTTGATATTCATGGGCAGCATGAGTATCAGAATCTTCTCAAAAGCTCCTACCCTTTAGATATCCTCGATGAACTGCTGCCGGAGGAGGGCCAGGAACTGCTGACCGGGATGGAAACCGGTTATGCTGAGCTGGAAAAACTCAAGAACAAAAAAAGTGAGCTGGAAAGGAAGAAGGGTGAGAGAGCCCGCCGGCTCGATATTATTGATTATCAGCTGCAGGAAATTTCTCAGGCCGATCCCCGGCCCGGGGAGCTGGAAGAGCTCACCCGGGAGCTGAAAAAGCTCGATAACCTGGAAGAGATTTATGCTGCCGCCGGTCAGGCCAGTGACCTTATCAATGGAGATGATTACAGTGAGAGCTCCCTTCTCAATCAGCTGGGCCGCATTAAGGATGACCTTCAGTCGGTTGCAGATTATGATGAAGATCTTGAAGAAATGACTGAACTGGCAGGCGAAATTTTCTCTGCTCTCCAGGATCTCGGTTTCCGGCTGCGCAGTTATTATGAAAATCAGGATTTTGATCAGAATAGAGCCGAAAAGCTTCGCCAGAGACTGGATCTGATAAACAATCTGCGTCGTAAATACGGGGAAAGCATCCCGGAAATACTGTCCTATCAGCAGGAAATTCGCCAGGAAAAGGAAGAACTGGAAGGCCTGGAGGAAAAACTGGTGGAGGTGGAGGAAAAATATCAGAAAACTTTACAGGACTGTCAGAAAATTGCAGATCAGCTGACGGAATTCCGGAAAGAAACTGCCGGCTGGCTGGAAAATAAGCTGATTCAGGAATTAAAGGGGCTGGCCATGACAGAGGCTCGCTTTCAGGTTGATTTCTCCCGGGAGAAAAACCTTACCGCCCGGGGACAGGACCGGGTCGAATTTCTCTTTTCCACCAATCCGGGAATGGAGCTGAAAAAACTGACTAGAATAGCCTCAGGAGGAGAAATATCCAGAATTATGCTGGCCTTTAAAACGATTATAGCCGGATTTGACCGGGTTGAGACTCTGATTTTTGATGAGGTTGATTCAGGGGTGGGAGGAGAGACAGCGCTGCAGATGGCCAATCGGCTCTTTAAGATCAGCACCCAGCGCCAGGTTATCTGCATAACTCATCTTCCCCAGATCGCCAGTATGGCGGACAGGCATTATTATATTGAAAAAATTATTCCCGGTAAAAATGAAGTTCAAACCAGCATAACCCGGCTCTCAGAAGAGGAGCGCAGGCAGGAGATTGCCCGGATGGTCGAGGGAGATAATAAGACCGCAGCTGGCCTTAATCATGCTGAGGAGATGCTCTCCCGGGCTGAAGAAATAAAATTAAAAATAGAAAATCAGCAGGAATTAGATAAATGATACAGAATATTTAATAATAACAGGTATATTTTAAAATGCCGCAAGAGCCGCAGCATTTCAGAATATTTTATAATCTTATTAATAAAAATTAAAAAACTAAATATAATTTAATCTTTCAGTTGATAAAATTCTTCGGGAAAAGAATTGCTGCAGTAATTCTGGTATTTTTTGAGATAAAAAATTAACTGAGGGGGCTAAAAAAAAGTGAAAAAAGAGATTGAGCTGGCAATAATTGATGATGATAAGGAATTTTGTGAGTTAATGGAAGAATATTTTGAGACTCACAATGAATTTTCATTAACCGGAATTGCCAATCAGGCAGAAGTCGGGCTGAAACTGATAGAAGAGGAAAAGCCTGATGCTCTAATTCTCGATCTTGTCATGCCGGGACAGGATGGAGTTGAGGTCTTAAAGAAGCTGAAGCAGAAAAAAATCAATCCCGGGATGAAAATTGTCGTTTTAACCGCCTTCGGTCAGGAGGAAATAATCAAGCAGGTCAGTGAGCTGGGAGCGGATTATTACATAATGAAGCCCTTTGATCTGGATAAACTGGCGGGAAGAATTGTCCGCCTCTTTACCGGCAAGGAAGAAAACTCGCTTCCTGAAGAGATTGACCTGGAGGGCAGCGGTGAGGGGAAAGAAGAGCATATTGAGGTAAGAATTTCTGAAGTTCTCCATCAACTTGGCATTCCGGCTCACATCAAAGGATATCTTTATCTGCGGGAGGCCATTAAACTGGTATTTGAAGATATTAAGCTGATGGGAGCAGTAACCAAAAAGCTCTACCCCAAAGTTGCTGAGAATTTCGATACCACCCCCAGCAGGGTGGAACGGGCTATCAGGCATGCAATCGATGTAGCCTGGGAAAAGGGGGAGCAGCAGGAGGTCAGAAATTATTTTGGAAACACCCTGACAAGCTCCAGCGGTAAGCCTACAAATTCTCAATTTATTGCCAAAATTGCCGACCGGCTTCGACTGGAGTTAAAAAAGTAGCAGAGGATTAATTTTGCTACCAAAAAACCTCCACTCTCTTGCGGGAGTGGATTTTTTTACGCAGGAAGGTGACAGCAATGGCAGCAAGAAGGGAAAAACTTATAATCGATAAAATGGCAGAGTTCGGCTTTACAAAATATGAAGCCAAAGCCTACATTACCCTGCTGGAGTATGATAATATCAGTGCCTATGAAATCAGCAAAAGATCAGGTGTCCCCCAGTCAAAAATATATGAGACTGTCAGCAATCTGGTTGAAGAGGGTATTATAATTGCCCGGGGAGAAAACCCCGTTCATTACTCCCCCCTTCCTCTCAAGGAGTTTATTCAGCGCCATCGCAGTAAAATGGAAAAGAGCCTCAGCACTCTGGAAAGAGAACTGGAGGAGATCAGCCGCGGCACAGAAATTGATTATATGTGGCATTTTGAGGGGACTGATAGCTGTCTGGAAAAGGTTAAAAATATTATCGAGCAGGCTGAAGAAAAGATTGTTCTGGAAATCTGGGAACAGGAATATCAGGAACTGAACTCCCTCCTGGAGGCTGCTGGCAGGAGAGGTGTTAAAATACTTATGATCTATTACGGGAAAGAGAAGGAGCTTCCCGGGGAAGTATATTTTCACCGGCTGGAGAGGCTGCAGGAATACACCTCCAGCCAGGGCCGCTGGCTGACAGCCCTGGCTGATAAAAGCGATTGTTTTTTCGGCTCCTTTTCTGAGGAGAGAACTGAAGGGATATGGAGCCAGAACCAGGCTTTTATGCTGATGGCTCAAAGCTTTATTTCCCATGATATTTACATTGCTGAAATTTATGATAAATTTTCCCGGGAACTGGACAGGGAGTTCGGCCCCAATCTGGACAGACTGCGGTCTAAAATTTCTGATTACCTTCTCTAACAGGCCGGCAGCCTGCCTTGACAAGCAAAAAAAATAATATTATACTTTAAAATATATTAACTACAAAGGTTGTTATTAATTAGATTTCAAACTGGAGAGAAATGCCCCTTTTAAACGAGACTTTTATTTTTACTGGCTGTTTTAAATTATTATTTTATGAGGGAGTGTTAAACTTGACAGCTCCACCTCTCAAAGTAAACTCGGAAATTGGCAGATTACAGAAAGTTCTGGTTCATCGTCCCGGACTGGAAGTGGAACGCCTGACACCTGATCTGCTCTCCAGGCTCTTATTTGACGATATTCCCTATCTGGAAGCTGCCAGGAGGGAGCATGATTTTTTTGCTGATCTTTTAAGTGATAAAGGTGTGGAAGTTTTATATCTGGAAAATCTGGCAGCAGAGGCTCTGGAGAAACCTGAGGTTCGCCAGGAATTTATGGAGCAATTTCTGGATGAAGGAGGCATCGGCAGTCAGGAGCGCCGCTTTCTGGTGATGGAGTATCTGGATCAGTTTTCCACCAGAGAGATGGTTGTTAAATTAATGGCCGGCATCAAAAAGAATGAAATCCCGGGTTATCAGATCACCTCCCTCCATGACAGATCGACCCGGGATTATCCCTTTTTGCTGGATCCCATGCCCAATCTTTATTTTACCCGGGATCCCTTCTCCATTATCGGCACCGGTTTAAGCCTCAACAATATGCGGACAGCAACCCGCAACCGGGAGACTATTTTTGCAGAGTACATTTTTAACTTTCATCCGGAATATGGAGATAGCAAGATCCCCCAGTGGTACAGCCGCTATGAGGAAGATTCTCTGGAAGGGGGAGACCAGCTGGTTTTAAGTTCTGAGATTCTGGCTGTTGGCATCTCCCAGCGCACCGACCCGGCGGCTATAGAAAAATTTGCTGCCCGGATACTGTCCTCTGATCAGGGCTTTGACACAGTACTGGCTCTCAAGATACCTGCCAAAAGGGCCTTTATGCATCTTGATACAGTCTTCACCATGGTGGATTATGATAAATTTACCATTCATGCTGAGATCGAAGGTCCACTGGAGGTATATTCTCTGCGCCTGGATGGAGAGGATCAGCTCAAGATAAACCAGGAAACCGCCACCCTGGAAGAGATTCTGCAGAACTATCTCGGTCTCTATGATGTCAAGCTGATTCGCTGTGCCGGAGGCGATCCTATTGACAGTGGCAGAGAGCAGTGGAATGATGGCTCCAACACCCTGGCCATAGCTCCGGGGGAGGTAATTGTCTATGACAGAAACTATGTAACCAACAGTCTGCTGGAGGAATCCGGAGTCGAGCTGAATTTGATTCCCAGTTCTGAACTTTCCCGGGGTCGAGGGGGTCCCCGCTGCATGAGCATGCCCTTTTACCGGGATCCAGTTGAAATTTAGGGATCCGGCTGAATCTATACATGTTATCATTATTGTCATTATTGTCATTA
>SL_5KL_010_SEDDRAFT_10000312_pt1 | contig 31622 bp, 29 predicted proteins | sample SodLakKL_010_SED_FD_9118 | JGI IMG/M metagenome (IMG submission 9118) | reverse complement strand
AAACCAGCCGGTAAATCCCCGGAAGGGGTTTTCCGGATAACGGCGGGCCATTTCAGCGATTAAATCCGAACCATAGATATCGGAAAGATAGGACATAAACCGCCCTCCATAATTATAGGCGGCAGATGGCCCGGGCCAGGATTCCAGATTAAAAAGGCCCTGAATCTGGTCAAAATGGTACAGTTGCTCTGCATCTGCCTGGGCTCTAATCCTATTCTCAATAACAGCGCTGTCAGCCCGGCCCCCCTCGGTTAGCATGGTTTCTGCAGTAATAGCAAAACCCTCAATAAACCAGTAGGGCTGGAAAAGGGTTGGGGGAATAAGATGGGACAGCCAGCCCCAGGGCCATAATTTTTGCGGAGGCAGGGTCAACTGCAGGATATGAGCATATTCATGGGCAATCACCAGCCGCAACCAGCTCTCAAAATCACCAAAACCCCGCTCCAAATCCACCGAACCAAGGTAAATCCCAATTCTCCGGTCCCAGGCAACACTGGCCCATCCCGCCCCGGTATCTCTTTTATCATAAAGAATCAGTTCCGTCCTTTTTTCCGGTTCATAATCGAGGAAGGTGGTCAATTCCTGATGAATCTCCTCGGCAATTACCGCTGCCTGATTGGCCTGACTTTCCCGTCCGGCCTGGAAATATACCCGGAAATGTTCAGTTTCCAGCTGCTGCCAGTCGAAAAAAAGACCGGATTGAACCGGTTGCACTATAAGCAAAATTAAAATAAAACTTAAACCGATAGACTTGAGCATAACCCCCATTCTCCTTCCCTTTACAAAAGATTAAGCAAGTGTTATACTCTAAAGTGAGGCTTAGCGGAGCGTAGCGCAGCTTGGAAGCGCGCTGTCTTCGGGAGGCAGAGGTCCCGGGTTCAAATCCCGGCGCTCCGACCATTTTATTTGCCAGCCCCGGCCCCAAGTGGGACCGGGGTTTTTCTTTTTCTAATCCCGGGCTAACCAGGGTCGATTGGTGCCAAAACGGCTTTTCAGACTGGCCCCCAGGGCCACCATATACAACAGGGCCATGACCACCAGGTGTAAGGGGCCCCCGATCAGGGGGATCACCCGGATTATTTACAGGAGGAAAAAAATACCCAGGAGCCCCAGCACTGCCTGTCCCATAATTTTCTGCTCGGAACGGCCCATTTTTTCCATTAACCACTGGCCCAGCAGATAATATAAACTAACCTGCCCCAATAGAATGGCCAGATAGTAACCTACCAGGATTAAAAGCGCCAGGGGAATACCCAGAATGGTAATCAAAAAGAAGATTACCACCGGGAGCAGGAGAATGAAAGCCAGAAAACCTATCAAAATTGACAGGCCCCATTCCTGCTTCATTGTGGCTGCAGTCCCCCGGACATTGGTAGCAAAGAGAAAAGTAATCAGGAGGGTAAATAGCAACCGATAGAAAAAAATGAAAACTGAACCCCAGGCAGAAATGGCCGGAGGCGGGTGAAAAAAGGGAAAACCCAGTCGAAATGGACCGGTAATATCCAGGGTTCGAAATTCACCCCCCAGATGAACCTGCCTTTCGCCAACAAGGGTGCCCCCCACACGGACAATATTGCCACTGATGCGGGAGCCTTCCAGGAGATTAATTGATCCTCCTACGCTGATCAAATCCCCTGTAATCTGACCCTGCACCACAGTCTCTCCTCCCAGGGATACCAGGTCTCCCTGTAAAACCCCCTGAACTTCTGCTCTGCCTCCAAACACAACCAGTCCCCCGGATACAGTTTCCTCCGGGCCAATTAATCTGCTGCCTCCAAACATGACTCCTCCCTCAGCCTGAACCACTCCAGAGAAAAAAATAAGCATAAGGGATAAAAAAAGGATAGCTCTTGACAGGTAGACCTCCCCCTTTCTTCTATTAGTTTAGACTTTATCCTTGATTTTGTAAAGATTTATTTGGAAGGGTTACCCCCCTCTTCGGGAAAACGATCCAGGCCTCTAAACATAAGATAGAACAGGATGGTGGAGAACGTATAAAAGATGGCGGCCACCTGGAAAACAAGCTGATAACTGAAACTGGCTATGAGCAAACCACTGATGGGACCACAAATTGTCCACCCCAGTTGAAAAACAAGCTGATGCAGGCTGGTAGCCGTTCCCTTCATTTCATCCGATACATTTTCCATCATTAAATTCAGGGTTATAGGGTTAGCCGAGTTCATCAAACCTCCCCGGATCAAAAAAGCCAGCAGGGCCAGCAATAGCAGGTGGGTATTACCCAGGATCAGGAGAAAAATAATGGATCCACCCTGCAGGGCACAAATGGCAGGAACCCGTCCGGTCCTCTGGGCCAGGGGGGGACCCACCAGCATGGCCAGGGCCATGGCGGCCTGCCCTCCCGCCATAATGGTCCCGATTCTGCCGGTCGAAAGCCCAAAAACATGGGCGAAATAAAGGTTAAAATAGGGGACAATCAGGCCTGCTCCCAGACCCAGAAGCAGAGACGCCAGGACAAATTTGCCAATTGTTTTCTTTTCCGGGCTTTCCTTCAGGCGGCGGGCAAAACCGTAATCTCCTGCTTTCCTGGCCCGCTCTTTTTCCCTAATACCGGCGAGAGGTAAAAGAGCTATAATGGATAAAACCCCTGCCAGGGAAAGGGTTATTTGCTTGCTGAGAACTGGAGCCAGACCCATAAGTATTTCAAAATAATCAGCCAGCCAGCCTCCGAAAACACTGCCCAGCATGGTGGAAAACATCATCAAGGACCAGCTCAGGCTGAAGAGATGCATCCGCTCCCGGGGTCCTGAATTCTCAGCAATAAAAGGGGGGTTGGTAACCATAAAAATGGACTGCCCCAGCCCAAAGGCAAAAGAAAATGCCAGGAGGGGAATACTGGCCTGCACAATGGATACCCCAATCAGACCCATCCCTACCAGGAGCACCCCTCCGGCCATAACCAGTTTTCTTCCTTTTTTATCACTGACAATCCCTGCAGGAATCAGAACCAGGACAGCAGCAAGAGCCTTTAAAGAAACGGTCTGGCCCACAAAAGCTTCGGTATATCCCAGATCCCGCAGGTATAAATTAAATATGACCATATGCACTCCCCGGGCCGCAGCTGAAAGACAGAGGGCCAGGAACATCCTCTTAATTCCGGGACTGGCCTGACCCAGGGAATCAATATATTGCCGGACCACCACTTAACTTCCTTTCCCTATTGCAGCCTTTTCTTAATTTCCTTTCCTATGATCCAACCCGAAACCGATGCCTGCATCAAACCCCGGGTTATTCCTGCTCCATCCCCTCCTGCAAACAGGTTCTTGACCCGGGTTTCCAGGAGAGGAGACACCTCAATACAGGAGGAATAGAATTTAACTTCTACGCCATACAGCAGGGTATTACGGGAGTATATTCCCGGAGACATTTTGTCCAGGGCCTGCAGCATTTCAATTACGGAGGTTAAATGCCGGTAGGGCAGAACCAGGCTCAGATCACCCGGCGTGGCCTCGGTTAAGGTGGGCTCAACCTGCCCCCGGCGGATGCGCTCTGAGGTAGAGCGTCTCCCGGCCAGAAGATCACCTAACCTCTGAACCAGCACTCCTCCCCCCAGCAGATTGGCCAGGCGGGCAATATATCGTCCATATTTAATGGGCTCTTTAAAAGGCTCGGTAAAGCTCTTGCTGACCAGCAGGGCAAAATTGGTGTTTTTAGTCTTATAATCGGAATGACTGTGTCCATTTACGGTTATTAAGCCCTGATTATTCTCCTGCACCACTTCCCCGTTGGGACACATACAGAAGGTTCGCACCCGGTCATCAAAGGTCTGGGAGTAATAAATCAGTTTGGGCTCATAAATATCCCGGGTAATATCATCAGCAACCACTGCGGGCACTTCCACCCTGATCCCAATATCAACAGGGTTTACCGAGCGGGAAAGTTTCAGACGGCTGCTCTCACCTTCAAACCATTCTGCATTTTCCCGTCCCGGTGCCACCATGACATATGGAGCCCGAATTTCCTCTCCCTCCTGATCAACCACACCAGTAACCCGGCCTTCTTCTTCCATTATGGTCTGAACCCGGCAGCCGGTTCTTATTTCTACTCCTTTTTCCCGGAGTCGATTGTACATTTTTTCCAATATTTCCCGACTGTAACCGGTACCGAGGTGGCGCAGGGGAGCGGCAACAAATTTCATTTCGGCCCGCAGGGCTCTTTTCTGTAACTCTTCAACTTTTTCCGGGGCTGCCCCGAAAATATGCTCGGGAGCCCCAAAACTCTGATAAAGGCTATCCACCTCCTGGATCAGGTCATCCAGAGGATTATTCCCGATATACTGGGCCAGGTGACCTCCTACTTCACCCGACAGGGTCAGCTTGCCATCACTATAGGCACCGGCACCTCCCCAACCGCAGACAATGGAACAGTTTTCACACTGCAAACAGCGCCCTCCATTTTCCTTGGCAGGGCAGTATCTCTTATCGATGGATCGACCTTTTTCAATTATCAATATTTTTTTACCGGTCTCCATTAACTGCAGAGCACAAAAAATCCCCGCAGGTCCGGCGCCAATAATCAACACATCATATTGTGCCATCTTAACCCTCCTCCCGGCAGCATTCAAGGATGGCCTCTACCGCTTCTTCCAGCAATTCAGACAGCCGGGCTTCCTGCTGGCCAACCAGGTGAACGTGGGGTTGGTCCAGCGGAATTAAAACCTTCCTGGCCGGAGAGTCAGCTACTGCGGTAGCCAGTTCGGGAGTAATTTCTCCCCGCATGGCATGGGGAATAATTATACCCAGGGGGCCAATCAGAAAATCCATTTTCCCCAGGTTATAAATAATGGCTTTTTCTCCGGTAACCCCCATTCCGGATGCACCCTCCAGCATTTTCTGGGTGGCAATTCCATTGGTACCCAGGAGAAATAAGCTGGCTTCCGATGGTAAGCAGGAAGATAGCTTCCGGGCCAGCTGACTCCCCAGCCCCCCACCCAGGCCATCAATTATGGCAATTTTCACTGTTAATCTCCTCCTGTGAGTATTAACCCTAAAAAAGGAAAGGGGGCTGCCCTTTCCCTTTTTATTTTATTTAATCTATTATCCCCTACTCCCCAGCTTCATCCTTTAGTCGATCCAGCACCAGACGATAGCCATCAGAACCATAATTAAGGTAACGTTTAACCCGGCTGATGGTAGCGGTACTGGCTCCGGTGGATTCTGCTACTTCCTCGTAAGTAGCTCCCCCCCTTAGCATCCGAGCCACCTCCAGCCTCTGGGCCATTGCTTTGATTTCATTAATGGTGCAGGCATCTTCAAAAAATGAGTAGGCTTCATCGATATTGCGGAGGGTTAGAACAGCCTTGAAAAGTTGATCAGTCATATCATCTTTAATCCTTCCGTTCATTTCCTTCACCTCCTTTGGAAATTAAACCTCGCAGAATATTTTTTCTTTTTTCTTCTCCCCGCAGGGTAAACCTGAGATTATTCCAGTGCTTAAGTATCAACATCACTGCTATCACTATTCCCAACAACAAGCCGCCCAGTTCCAGTTGCCAGTGCAACAGCAGGGGCAGAAAAACCCCGGCCAGGACACTACTTACCGCAATATATGAGGTTAAATAGTTTATTATTAGAAAAATCAACGCCAGTATAGGAAGGGTAATCGGGCTGATAATCAGGAGAGCGCCAGCCATGGTTGCTATTCCTTTGCCGCCCCGTCCCCGGAGAAAAATAGACCAGTTGTGGCCAGCAATTACTGCTGCTGTGGCCCCCAGACCCAGGCCAGCCATTTCTCCCAGGAATACAGCCAGAATACCTTTGCCGGCATCCAGCAAGAGACATAACAGGGCCGGTCCCTTACCCAGGAGTCGCAGCACATTGGCGGTCCCGGGGTTGGTACTCCCTTTTTCAGTTATCCGAACCCCCCAGAGCCTTCCCACCAGGACCGCTCCGGGAATACTCCCCAGAACATAAGCTGCGCCAAGGACCAGAAATACCATATTTTAGTCTCCTCTTTTTATTGTATTCTCTTTACTTTCCAACAATCCTTCATTAAAAAGAAGAAGTGAGAAATTCACCTCATTCCCACTCGATGGTCCCCGGGGGTTTGGAGGTGATATCATAAACCACCCGGTTAACCTGCTCCAGTTCATTGGTAATGCGCCGGGAAACTCGATCCAAAACCTCATTGGGCAGGCGGGCCCAGGAGGCGGTCATGGCATCTTCACTGATAACTGCCCTTAAAACTATAGTGGCCCCATAAGTTCTCTCATCACCCATTACTCCCACGCTGCGTAAGTCCCCGGGAAGAACAGCGAAAGCCTGCCAGATTTCCCTTTCCAGGCCAGCCTTTTTTATTTCCTGACGAAAAATCTGATCAGCTTTTCTGACCATTTCCAGGCGCTCCTCTTTGATTTCTCCAATTATTCGAACTGCGAGGCCGGGGCCCGGAAAAGGTTGCCGCCAGACCAGGGAAGGAGGTAATCCCAGTATATCCCCGATGCGCCGCACTTCGTCTTTAAATAATTCGCGCAGGGGCTCAACCAGGCCCAGATTCATTCTTTCAGGCAATCCCCCCACATTGTGATGGGATTTAATTCTTGAGGCTTCCCCCTGCCCGCTTTCAATGACATCAGAATAAACCGTTCCCTGCACCAGGTAATCAGCATCGGGAAGTTTCTCAGCTTCTTCTTCAAAAACGGCAATAAATTCATGACCAATTATGCGCCGCTTTTCCTCTGGATCTGAAACCCCCTGCAATTTTTCCAGAAATCTAGTGCGGGCATCAACCACGATTAATTTGGCCTTAAACTCCCGATTGAAGGTTTCTTCAATTTCCCGGGCCTCTCCTGCCCGCAAAAGGCCATGGTTAATAAAAATACAGTAGAGACGATCTCCAATAGCTTTTTGAACCATCCGGGCCGCCACCGCGGAATCAACCCCCCCGGAAAGACCACAGATAGCAATACTGTCCCCTATACTTTCCCTTATATTATTTATTTTTTCCTCGATAATATTTTCTTCAGTCCAGTCCCCGGAACACCCGGCTATTTCAAATAGAAAATTGGTAATAATCTCCTGGCCAGTTTTGGTGTGGGCTACTTCCGGGTGAAACTGCACCCCATAAAACTGCCGTTCCTCATCTCCCACCACCGCCAGCGAGGTGTTTTCAGTTTTACCCAGGAGCTTGAAGCCAGCGGGCAGGGACAGCACCTGATCCCCGTGACTCATCCAGACCTCCATATTCCGGGGTATACCAGAAAAAAGAGGTGTTTCTTCAGTGATTTCCAGGCTGGCAGCCCCATACTCCCGGCGTTCCGCACGCTGAACCCGCCCCCCCAGTTGATGAACCATCAACTGCATACCATAACATATGCCCAGAATGGGAACTCCCTCATTAAAAATCTGATGATCAATACGAGGAGCCCCGGGAGTATAAACGCTGTTGGGGCCACCGGAAAGGATAATGGCTTTGGGATTAAGCTTCATTATTTCCTCTACCGGGGTATTATAGGGTAAAAGCCTCGCAAAAACACTGGCCTCCCTTATTCTCCGAACAATTAACTGATTATACTGGGCTCCAAAATCTATGACCACAACCGTTTCATTCTTTAGCATTTTTCCCTCCTCCTACCTCTTTATTGAAGGCAAAAACCTCCGGGGTTCCCCCGGTGTGAATGAACAGGATCCTGCTGCCCTCGGGGAAAAATCCCTGCAGGGCCAGGTCCAGTAATCCAGCCAGGGCTTTTCCAGTATAGACCGGGCCCAAAATTATCCCCTCCTGTAAAGCCAGATAGCGAACTGCCTGAATGGTCGGTTCGTCCACCAGGCCGTAGCCGGGGCCCACATAATCCCGACTTAAAAAGAGGTCATCTTTGTCCCGGGAAAACTCCTGCCCAAGAAGCCGGGAGGTTTCCTGGAATAGGTCATCAACAGTTGGAGTTAAATCCCTATCGGCAGCTGCAATGCCCATTATCCGGGCCGACAGATCGTACATATATTTCCCCACCAGCAAACCAGCATGGGTTCCTCCTGAACCAGCTCCGGCCACAATATAATCGAAGTTAACACCCAGTTTTTCCTGGGCCTGGGCAATCTCCTCTGCAGCCTGCAAATAACCCAGGGCTCCCAGAGCATTGGAGCCGCCCAGAGGAATGGACAGAAACTTTTTTTCCTTCTGTCGCAGTTCCTCTTCTACCCGTTGAAAAACATCACTTCTTTCTTCGGTTCCTGTCCAGACAATTCGGGCTCCCAGCAGGCCATCCAGGAGAATATTACCCTGCTCTTCTGGAGGAGGTTCTCCCTGCAGAACAAGAATTGCTTCCCAGCCCATTTTACTGGCTGCTGCGGCAGTCATTCGCGCATGATTGGACTGAGGACCACCCAGAGTAATAACTGTCCGACAGCCCTGCCTGTGACCTTCACCCATTAAATATTCCAGTTTACGAACTTTATTGCCCCCGTAGGCCAGACCAGTCAGATCATCCCGCTTAATAAAAAGTTCTATCCCCTTTAGATCATTGCTGATTCGTTCCAGTTTTTCCAGGGGGGTGGGCAGACTGGCCAGATGCACCCGGGGAAATTTTTCTTTCCACATATTATTTCACCCCTTTTTCCCTTTCAATCACAGAATTCAACTCCGACAGGCTTTATCCTCCAAAAAAAAAGCCCTTCCCGCAGGAAGGGCCTTTATTTTTTTTACATCATGCCGGGCATGCCGCCTCCAGGGGGCATTTGCGGGCTTTCATCTTTGTCTTCTTTCTTATCAACAACCAGGGCTTCAGTGGTCAGAAGCATTGCTGCAGCACTGGCAGCATTCTGCAGAGCAGAACGGGTTACCATGGCCGGGTCAACAATTCCCGCTTCAACCAGATCCAGGTATTTCCCTTTCATGGCATCAAAACCATTATTGCCCGTAAGTTCTTTTACTTTCTCCACCACAATGCTGCCTTCGAAGCCAGCATTTTTGGCAATCAATTTTACCGGGGCTTCCAGGGCCCGGCGGACAATTTCCACACCGGTAGACATGTCTTCTTCCAGATCAAGTTCATCCAGACCTTTCATGGCGCGAAGGAAAGCAGTTCCACCACCGGCTACCAGGCCTTCCTCGACGGCGGCCCGGGTTGCAGATAGGGCATCTTCAATCCGGTGTTTCTTTTCTTTGAGCTCGGTTTCAGTAGCGGCACCAACTTCAATAACGGCTACGCCACCAGCCAGTTTGGCCAGGCGCTCCTGGAGCTTTTCTTTGTCAAAATCAGAGGTGGCCTCTTCAATCTGGCGCCGAATCTGATTGACCCGGTTCTTGATATCGTCGGCCTCACCGGAACCTTCAATAATGGTGGTTTCTTCTTTGGTAATATTAACCTTGCGGGCACGGCCCAGTACAGATATATCGGAACTGTCCAGTTTCATTCCCTTTTCTTCGGATATTACTGTACCACCGGTCAGGACAGCAATATCTTCCAGCATGGCCTTTCTGCGATCACCAAATCCGGGAGCCTTAACAGCAACGCAGTTAAAGGTTCCCCGCAACTTATTAACAACCAGGGTAGCCAGGGCTTCGCCTTCAACATCTTCAGCAATTATTACAATACTCTTACCCTGCTGCACAACTTTTTCCAGGAGGGGCAGAACTTCCTGGACGTTGGAAATCTTCTTGTCGGTAATCAGAATATAGGGATCTTCCATATCGGCAACCATGGTTTCGGTGTCGGTTACCATATAGGGAGAAATATATCCCCGGTCAAATTGCATCCCTTCAACCGACTCCCAGGAGGTACCCATGGTTTTGGATTCTTCTACTGAAATTACTCCATCCTTGCCTACCTTTTCCATGGCATCGGCAATTAATTCGCCAATTTCATCATCAGCAGCAGAAATTGCAGCTACCTGGGCAATAGCGTTACGGCCTTCCACCGGAATGCTTTGCTTGGCAATCTCAGCCACTACCTTTTCCACGGCCTTCTCAATTCCCCGCTTTAAAAGCATGGGATTGGCGCCGGCAGCAACATTTCGCAGACCTTCTTTAAAAATGGCCTGGGCCATTACAGTAGCAGTGGTGGTTCCGTCCCCTGCTACATCATTGGTTTTGGTGGCTACTTCTTTTACGGTTTGAGCTCCCAGGTCTTCAAAAGCCTCTTCCAGTTCAATCTCTCGGGCAATGGTTACCCCATCATTGGTGATAGTTGGTGAACCAAACCCTTTTTCTATTACGACATTACGGCCTTTGGGCCCCAGGGTAACTTTAATAGTATCAGCCAGGCGGTCTACACCGCGTTCCAGGGCCCGGCGTGCTTCTTCGGAAAACTTGATTTCCTTAGCCATCTTAATCTACCTCCCCCTTATATTATTCGTTTACTATTGCCAGAATATCTTTTTCACTGATAATCAGATATTCCTGGTCCTCTCTTTTCAGTTCGGTTCCAGCATACTTGGCATAAATAACTTTGTCTCCTACATTTACACTCAGGTCTACTTTTTCACCACTGTCCAGCATACGGCCTTCTCCTATGGCGATTACTTCACCTTCCTGCGGCTTTTCCTTGGCCGTATCAGGAAGAACGATACCGCTTTTGGTCATCTCTTCTTTTTCGATAGGCTTGATAACCACGCGATCACCTAATGGTTTTATGTTCACCACAATACCCCCTTTGAAAAAATAAATACTTTTTATTAGCACTCACTCACGCTGAGTGCTAATGATCACATAGATAATAATAATGAAGAAAGCAATTAAAATCAACTATATCAGAAGGCAAAAATCGCCCTTCTATCCAAATTAAAGCTATATTTTTAATCCATACTCCTCAATTCTTCAAATAACACAATATTTTATTTTCAAAGCAATTTTATTTTTTAAACTGGATAGGCTAAACACTCTATCCCGAGGACTTCTTCCAGTTCCGAAATTTTTCTTCCCCATAAATCCCGCCCCTGTTGATCAAACATCACCCCGGGCAAAATCAACTTTTCCAGCATTCCAGGGCGGGGTCTTTTGTCCTTTTGCCGGATTATATCAGTGACTCCCAATAATCCCGCAGAATTGATGGTACCTCCCATCAACTCATTTTTTATCGGCCAGACGGCAATATTGCTGCCGGCAAAAGCTTCTCGCAAAAGGGGGTAGGCAGCTGTAGAAGTAATCAGGGCTGTTTTTTCTCCCCCACAGGCTTTTTTTATGTCCTGAATTAAAGTCGATGGTAAATCGCGATAGAAAATTGCCCCACTATTATCCTGGGCCTTTTTTTCCAGGTAAAGCTGTTTTTGCGTTTTTTCCCGTTCCACAAGAACCGGGATTGTTCCTCCTTTTTTTTGCAGGAGTTGATGGGCTTCAATGCGGGAGGCAGGCTGATTCTCACCTATCTGTAGCAGCACATCGTTGCTTTGCAACCCGCCCCGGGCGGCAGGGGAATCCTGTCGTACCCCCGCAACTTGTGGTCTTAAATCCTGGAGATAAGTGGGTTCCAGCAGGATAGGGGTTTCCAGTTCCCTCCGGAGACGGGCTAATTCCTTTTCCAGTTTTTCCGACTGTTCTCCCTTCAGCCCAATTTGCGAGGGAGCCAGGCGGGTAATAGCGGGACGGAAAACAGTAATATCCCGGGGCCCCCTGGCAGCCGCTCCGCGAATGGTATCATCCAGGGCTTTCCAGCCGGTCAGGTGGGGCAGAGCAACAAGGGTTACTCCAAAGGGCACGGCCTTTTGTGCCAGTCCCTCCATTAATTCCTCCATATTTTGTTCTCCCGACCCCAGGTACTTATTTCGCAAACTCGGATCCAGAATATTCAGGGAAAGCTTCAGGCGCAGGGGGTGATAATCTGCCAGTTGCCCCATTGTTCCAGGGTCTATTAAAGTTCCGGAGGTAACGATTTCCAGGGGAGTCTGGGGATGGCGCTTGCGGAAATAATAGAGAGCCCTGAAAAAATCAGGGTGGGCCAGGGGTTCCCCTTCTATTACCCGGGTTACCGACTCCCCGATGCGGACTGTTTCTGCGGGATTAAAATACTCAATCAATTCCCGGATCAGGTCCAGGGGAATATGCCCTGGAGCGAAAACTTCTACCCCGGGAGGATTATACTTATGACTGCAAAAAATACAGCTGTTGGGGCAGATCGAAGTCAGGTGCAAAATATTTTCCCGGGCGCTGCTTTCCCGGATAATTTTTTTCCAGGAATTATTCATTCTCAAAAACCTCCGTATCCACAGTATCCACAGACTTATCCACAATCAGAAGCCCTGAACCCCTATAATTTTCGACCTTATCCACAATCAATCAATAATTTTCCTTTTATTTTTTCATTTTTTACCTTTTTCTGTCCACAGAAAAACCCTCCCCCGGAAAAGGCGGCAGGGGTTTTTCCACATTGTCCACAGCAGGTAGGCCTCTAGAAATTCACACCTATAATTTTAAACTCGGAGCAGCATCTAGATCCAGAGAACTGACCTGGCCCTGCTCCAGCAGAAAATAGCCTGCCCCGGCAATCATTGCTGCATTATCGGTACAGTATTCCAGGGAGGGATAATAGAGGCTGGCCCCCTCCTCCTTTAACATTTTCTCCAGGCGCGAACGCAGATAACGGTTAGCAGCAACCCCTCCTGCCAGGAGAACCTGTTCTACAGGATAATCCTGACGGGCCGCGGCAACCCTTTCCAGAAGAATATCCACAACTGTTTTCTGAAATGAAGCTGCAATATCCGCCTCGGGAATCTGTCCCTCTCTCTGCTCCAGGTTATGAGCAAGGTTAATGACGGCTGTTTTTATTCCACTGAAAGAAAAACCATAGCGGTCACTACCGAGATCAGGATGGGGCAGGGAGTATTTTTCCGGGTCCCCACTTTCTGCAATTCTTTCTATTGCCGGTCCGCCCGGATAACCCAGTCCCAGAAAGCGAGCCACCTTGTCAAATGCTTCTCCAGCTGCATCATCCCGAGTCCGGCCCAGGATTTGATACTGACCCCATTCCGGGGCATACAACAAATCGGTATGACCTCCAGAAACGGTCAGGCACAGCAGGGGAGGTTTCAGGTCGGGGTGTTCCAGGAGATTGGAGTAAATGTGGCCCATAATATGATTTACTCCAATCAGGGGTATTTTCAGGGCCCAGGCCAGGGTCTTGGCTGCAACTATACCGATCAGGAGACTGCCTATCAGGCCGGGCCCATAAGTTACTGCAATTCCCTCCAGCTGGGAAAAATCAGTCCCCGCTTTCTTTAAGGCTCTGCCGATAACATGATCTAACAGCTCCAGGTGTTTGCGAGAGGCCAGTTCAGGAACTACACCCCCGAATTCCCGGTGCAGGTTAATCTGTGAAGAAATAATATTGCTTTTTACCTGCCGTCCCCGGTCCACGACGGCAGCAGCAGTTTCATCACAGGAGGTTTCAATGCCCAGGATTAATTTTTCCGCCATGATCGCTTCCTCCCCTCAACTTCCGGGTCATAATAATAGCATCTTCCTGATTATCACTGTAATATCCAGGTTTAATTCCCGCCTCGTAGAAACCTTCTTTTCTATAGAGATAGCGCGCCTCCTGATTGGAAGCCCGGACCTCCAGTGTAATTTTCTCTTTGTCATGCTCCTTCGCCAGACTATAGCCCTGTTGAATCAAAACCCTGGCAATTCCCCGACGACGGTACAGGGGATCCACTGCCAGGCTGGTAATATGGATTTCCTCAGGCAATAACCACATTCCAATATACCCCACCAGGTATTTATCCCTGATAGCTACCAGGTAACGGGCCCTGCGGTTGCGGGTTAGCTCCTGGAGGAATATTCGCTCGGCCCAGGGAGCAATGAAGGATTTTTTTTCAATTTCCATTACCCGGGGGAGGTCTTCAAGGGTCATGGGCCTGATTTCCAGAGCGAGCACCCCCTTAAATGGCTTCTTTCAGATATCGGGGAACGATTTTTTCCAGGCTATCCCCCGATGTGTTGTTCAGGCTGGCCAGGTACCCCGCATAAGCAATTATTCCCCCGCGGAGCTGATTATGCACCGGCACCGGAGTAACAATAGATCCCGAAAAACTGCCCGCCAGCAAATCCCGATAATAATTGGGGTATTCTCCAATCAGCATCAGGCGGGAAGAATGCTTTTCCAGCAGGGGCCCCAGTTCTGCAACTGAGGCAGCATCATCCCCCAGCAAACGACAGGGCCGTCCCTTTTCCCAGGCATAAAGCCCCCAGTAAACTCTTTCATTACGAGCATCCAGAAGACTTAAAATTTCCCTCTCCTCACTGCTTCCACCATTCCAGGCCAGCCCCTCCAGGGTAGAAAGCCCCCAGACAGGAATATCCAGGGCCAGGGCCAGAGAGCGGGCCAGGGTAATCCCCACCCGGGTTCCAGTAAAAGAACCCGGTCCCAACCCCACTGCCACACCTGTTATTTCACCGGGTTTTAAATCAAGGTGGGAAAAAAGCTGGGCCAGAATTGAATTAAAAATTTTGCCATGACCACGTTTAATACGGAAGGAAATCTCTCCCCTGATCCCCATTTCTTTTTGATAAAGCCCGATAACTCCGGTTGAGGTTGCAGTATCAATTCCCAGGAACATGATTTTTTAATCTCCTTATCCAGGGTGGGCCCTCCAGGACCACCCTTCGTTCCTTTTCTCCCACAAAATAAAGGGAGATAATCAGGTCGGGAGGAGGCAAATAAGTGGGAAAACGATCGGCCCATTCTATCAACCACAGATATTCTCCCCGATATTCCTCCAGTCCCAGTTCCTCTATTTCCGCTTCTTCTTCCAGGCGATAGAGATCCAGGTGTAATACTCGAAATCGAGCCCGATATTCATTTTGCAAAATAAAACTGGGGCTCAAAACCTCTCCCTCATAACCAAGGGCCTGGATTAAAGCCCGGGCCAGGAAAGTTTTGCCCGCTCCCAATTGACCCTGCAGGAAAATTATTTCCTGCCCCTGGAGATAATCGGCAATTTTATTCCCCAGCCTGGAGGTCTCCTCCTGATTGTTCATTATTAATTCTACTTTGTACATCCAACTCCCCCTCCAGGAATTTAAACACAGTAAGGGCCAACGCCTGCATACCCATTGCAATCGCCCGTTCATCGATGTCAAAAAGTGAATTGTGGGCCGAACCGGTTGTTCTTTGATCTGAACCCGTACCCAGGCGGAAAAAAACCGCGGGAACTTTCCTGGAAAAAAAGGCGAAATCTTCCCCGCCCATGGAAGGTTTGATATCTTTAATAACTTCAAATACCGAGCCCATCTCCCCCAAGGCCTCCTCCAGAATTTTAACCATCCCGGAATTATTGATTAAAGCGGGGTAATGAGGATCAACCTCCAGGGAATAAGAAGCTCCAAAGGAGGAAGTTATGCCCTGCAGTACCTGATGGAGAAGAAGAGGCATTTTCGCCCTCAATTCATCAGTCCGGGTCCGCATTGTTCCCTCCAGACAGACCCGATCGGGAATAATGTTGCGGCGGTAACCCCCGGCAATGGTCCCAAATGTAAGAACCAGGTCCTGCTGGGGATCAACCATACGGCTCACTATTTGCTGCATGGCCAGAATTGCCTGGGCAGTGACTGTGAGTGCATCAACACCTGTCTGGGGACGGGCCCCATGCCCTCCCTCCCCAAAAATGGTGAGGTTAACTTCGTCAGTATTGGCATTAATGGGTCCGCTGCCCACACCAATCTGACCGGGTCGGAAATCCGGGTCCACGTGCAAACCCAGGGCTGCATCTACCCGGGGATTTTCCAATACTCCTTGTTCAATCATGGGGGCAGCTCCCCCGGGCCCTTCCTCCGCAGGTTGAAATAAAAATTTCACATTGCCCCGCAGGTGATCCCGCAGCTGACTGAGAACCCGGGCCGTCCCAATTAAAATTGCAGTGTGAGCATCATGCCCGCAGGCATGCATTACTCCCTCCACCCGGGAAGCATAGGAAACATTTTTTTTGTCGGTTATGGGCAGGGCATCCATATCTGCCCGCAGAAGAATTGTGGGGCCCTCCCGGGTTCCACGGAGCAGTCCCACCACCCCGGTTCCCGCAATCCCAGTTTGCACACTCAAACCAAGGCTTTCCATTTCTAAAGCAGCGCGTTCAGCTGTCCTTTTTTCCGCAAAACCCAGTTCCGGGTAGCGATGAAAATCCCGGCGAAGTTCAATTATTTCCCCTTCTTCTTTTTTGCTCAACTCAACAATTTTGCCCTTTATATCCGGTTCCATCTTATACCCGCTCCTGAGAAATTGCAAAGGAAAAGCGGGTTCTTATATTCCCTACATTATCGCCGCGGCGATTTTTAATTACGGGCTGCCGGTATTTCTCCAGCGCTTCCTCTTCCTCTTCCTCCAGGATATTCAGATCCACCAACAAACGATAGACTATAGCCCCCATCCCCCGACTGTTACCATCTTCTATTTTTATGGCCAGGCCCTGCTCCCGGTCATTCAGACCAATACAGTAGACTCCCTCGGCCCCCGATTTAGCAATCAACTTGCCCCCGGTAGCACTGATCAGGTCGGTGCAGAGACGGTTGCGTCCGGCTATCATATAGGGCTCTGTTTTCATGGCCCCGGTAACTCTTTCTGCTGCTTCCCGATATGAAGGGGGCAGGCTTTCAGGATTTGCCAGGCGGGCAAAAAGAAAGGCCATCTTTTCTACAGACAGACCGAATACTACCACACCACAACCATCTATTCCCTTTTCTACTCGATCCGGGGATATATCTGCCAGTTCGGCAATTGTTTCGTGCATTAACTGCTGCAGGGGGTGTTCAGCCCGGGTATAGCCCCGGGTTTCCCAGCCCATGTGCTGACAGAGAAGCAGCATTCCCGCATGCTTCCCCGAACAGTTATTATAAATGGGGGATAACCGCTCTCCGCTGGCCATTAAAGCCATGGCAGCCTCCCGATCATAGGGAAGATGGGTTCCACATTCCAGAGCCTCTTCGGTCAAGCCCGCTTTTTCCAGTATACCCCGGGCCGTTTCCACGTGAATATCCTCCCCATTGTGAGAAGCACACATCAGAGCCAGTTCCCGGTCCGAAAGTTCGAACCGTTCTGCTGCTCCCAGAACCAGGAGGGGCAGAACCTGAATGGGTTTGGCCGAGGATCGAATATACGTTATTTCGGGAGGGTACCCCAGATAGCGGTGCACCTTACCTTCAGTATCCACCAGGGCCACTATGCCCCGGTGGCTGGATTCAACCAGGGGTCCCCGTACTACATCAACTAAATGGGCAGTTACCATTAAATTTCCTCCTCGTCTAATAGAAGTGCTGAAGCCTTAATATCAAAACCAGATAATCAGTAAAAAATATAAACCTCAAGTTAAAAACTCAAGGTTCATAAATCAATCAGCCCCAGGCTGATTTCCAGTGCGGTATTGACCCGACTCATTATCTCCGAATCCAGGTGAGCCACCTGGCGCTGTAATCTTTTTTTGTCTATAGTTCGAACCTGCTCCAGGAGAATTACCGAATCAACCTCGAGGTTGCTCTCATGAGTTTTTATCTCTACATGAGTGGGCAGTTTAGCTCTTTTTATGCGGGAGGTTATAGCTGCAATAATTACCGTGGGACTGTACTTATTCCCAATGTCGTTCTGAACTATCAGGACCGGTCTTACTCCACCCTGTTCTGACCCGACCACCGGATTCAGGTCAGCATAAAAAACATCGCCTCTACGCACTACTATTGCCATCAGGTTCCACCAGGCCTTGTTCGTATTTCTCCAGAATTGTCAACTCATCCCTGCAGCAATGCTCATGGGTAACCAGGAGATTGAAATCGGCCATTTCTCTATAGCCCTGCTTCATTTCTTCCCTCAATTCCCGGCGGCGAAGATCTGCCAGATAAAGGCGCATTGCTTTCCGGATAAGTTGACTGCGATTTCCGTTCTCCTGTTGAACAAGCCAGTCCACCTCATCCAGCAGGCTTTCGGGCAGACTGATCATCACCCGCTTCAAATTATCCAATTTAATCTCCTCCCGGTCCGGTGATATTTTTCTGTACGGCCTGTAGGATCTCCAGAACAAATAATCTGCTGAGAGGGTGTGGAGATATTGCTTCCGATATATATACTTTTATACATCCCCCCCAATACTCCTGCCCTAAAAGGGGGATATGTCGATTTTTTCTCTGGAAAAAAACTATTTCCTGACAATTGACGGTTATTCCCTGCCCTTTTTCCCAGCGGGAACTGAACCTGAATCCCTTTTTTTTACAATTCTTTTGAGCAAATGAAACGAGGCACCCTTTTGTTTATCATACATACAACTTCATAATTTATGGTTCCAATTTTCTCGGCAATTTCATCAACAGTTATTTCCTCATTACCCTGGGGACCTATAATCACGGCTTCATCTCCAATTTTTACCCCCTCAATGTCGGTGACATCGACAACGGTTTGATCCATGCAGACCCGGCCCCGGATTGGAGCCCGTTGCCCTCGGATCAAAACATCTCCCTGATTGGAAAGGAGGCGATTGAAACCATCGGCATATCCCAGGGGCAAAAGAGCCAGTCGCCGGGTCCCGGAAGTAGTATAGGTCCGACCATAACTGATATGACTGCCCGGAGGCACCTCTTTTACCTGCAGCAATTTGGCCTTCCACTCCAGGACCGGTTCCAGGGTCAAAGCCTCCTTATTTACATCAGCTGAGGGCCAGAGCCCATAAGTCATTATCCCCGGCCGTACCATATCCAGGGCCATCTCCGGCAAATCAATTAATGTAGCGCTGTTGGCAATGTGGCGCAGGGGTATTTCCAGGCCCTGACCCTCCAGGGCCCCGATTACCTCCTGGAAACAATGAAACTGCTGATGAGAATATTCTTTCTGGGGTTCATCCGCTGAAGACATGTGGGACATTAAGCCCTCCAGTTCCAGGTTTTCCAGTTTTTTTACTTCCAGGGCCAGTTCTACCGCCTGCTCAGGTTGAGAACCCATTCGACCCATGCCAGTATCAACTTTGACATGAACCTTCAATTTTTTCCCTGCTGTTCTGGCCAGGCGGTTGAACCCCCGGGCCAGCTCTTTGTCGTTAATAGTGATAATAATATCATGTTCCAGGGCAGAAATGACCTGGGCCGGGCTGCATCCTCCCATGGCCTGGATGGGTACCTTCAGGCCGGCCCTGCGCAGCTCTACTCCCTCTTCAACAATAGCCACTCCCAGCCGGTCAGCCCCGGCCTGAATTGCAGTCCGGCCCAGTTGAATGGCCCCATGTCCATAAGCATCAGCTTTAACAACAGCCATTATAAGGGGGCTGGGCCCCAGGTGAGCCCGGATCCCCGCCAGATTTCGACTGTAGCATTCCAGGTTAATCTCGGCCCATACCGGTCGCTTAGTAAGATTCATATTGACATCAATCCCCCTGTATTGCTTTCCAGGCCCGGGGCAGATAATCCACAAGATCTCCGGCATTTATCCCATATATCCCTTTTTCTTCTACAGCCAGATCCCCGGCCCGACCATGGAGATAAACTCCCATGGCCACAGCTTCCGGCAGAGAGATATTCTGCCCCATAATTCCAGTAATTACCCCGGTCAAAACATCTCCAGAACCGGCAGTGGCCAGCCCGGGATTGCCCGAGGTATTAACATAAACATGTCCGTCGGGAAGAGCAACGATGGTATGGGGCCCTTTCAGGACCAGGATTACTTCCCATTCCAGGGCAAAAGCTCGAGCCACTTCAAAGGGGACCCGCAGGACCTCATCCCTGGAAATTCCAAGGAGACGTGCCATTTCACCGTAATGGGGGGTCAGAACTGTTCGGGCTCGGCGATCCTTAAGCATCTTGGGCCCGGATAACCCGTTTATCCCATCCGCATCCAGGATCAGGGGCCGATCACACTCCTTGATTACTCCTTCTACCAGTTCTTCAATTTCAGGACCCCGGCCCAGCCCGGGCCCCAGTACAACAAAATCCGAGCTTTCTATTTTTTCCAGTATGGGTCCCAGGGCCCTGGCCCCCAGAAGTCCTGGCTCACTTTCTGGCAGGGGACAGCTCATAACTTCGGTGGCTTTTGTTTCAAAAACCTGATTTAAGCTTTCGGGAATTCCCAGGGTTACCACTCCCGCTCCAGACCGAAAAGCCGCCCGGGCTGCCAGAACTGGAGCTCCAGTCATTCCCAGGGAGCCGCCGATGACAAAAAGGCGGCCGCAGCTGCCCTTATAGGCTTCAATTGAGCGGTGGGGGTAATGTTTCCAGGCCCATTCTTCCTCCAGCATAATTCCACTGGCCGGGGCTTCTTCCAGGATATAACGGGGGATCCCGATATCAATAACCTCCATCTGGCCGGTGTAAATACAACCCGGATAAACCTGCAGCCCCACCTTGGGTAATCCGAAGGTAACGGTAGCAGTGGCTTCCACCGCCTGCCCCAGAACTCGTCCACTGCTACTGTCTATACCTGAAGGAATATCAACACTCAGAACCGGGATTTCCAGGCTGTTGATAAAGGAGATTGTTTCTTCGGCCAGCCCCCGCACTTCACCATGGAGCCCGGTTCCCAGCAGGGCATCAATTATCAGGTGGTACTCCCGCTCCCGGATATGATGCCAGAGAGTTTCCTGATCCCGGACCGAAATAACTTCCAGCCCCATACTCCCCAGGACCCGGAAATTAACTGCAGCATCTCCTTCCTGGGGGATATCTCCAATCAGAAAAACATGGACCAGGTAGCCTTTGTGAGCCAGAATCCGGGCAGCGACAAAGCCATCCCCTCCATTATTACCCCCTCCGCAGATAATCATGATATTTCTTTCTTCAGGGCCCAGCATGGATACAGCCTGATCAACCACCCCCTGCCCGGCCTTTTCCATCAGGACAATACCGGGAATACCCGCTTCCTCAATTGTTCTGCGGTCAATTTCTGCCATTATTTCACCGGTAACCAGTTTCAATTGCTCCAACCTCCTTGTAGATGATAACCAGGGCCACTGCCCACTGTCTTTCATGGGAAAGGGAAACTTTAATTCTCCCGGGTGGCTTCCAGTCCGGACTTAACACCCGAAATTCGGGGCCCTCCTTTCCCGATATTATTTCAACCTGTTTCCAGCCGGGGCGGTTGTCTGCAGGCAGGGCTTTAGCCAGAGCCTCTCTGGCCGCAAATCTTGCGGCCAGGTGCTCTGGAGGATTTCGCCTATTGCAACAATACTCTATTTCCCGGGGAGAGAAGATTTTCTGCAGAAAACGGCGCCCATGCTTATTATAGATGGCAGAGATTCTCTCCACCCCAACAATGTCCACTCCAATTCCCTCAATCAAATTCCATCACCTCATTCCACCGTTACACTCTTGGCCAGGTTCCGGGGTTGATCAATGGGGCAGCCCCGCAGGCGAGCCGCATGGTAAGAAAGCAGCTGCAGAGGGATGGTAGCCAGCAGGGGAGCAAGGGCTCCCTCTGTAGCTGGAATTAGCAGGAGTCGGTCCAGTTCTTCCCCCAGACGCGGGCCAAAATCCACCGGGGCAATCCCTATAACATAACCCCCCCGGGCTCGAATTTCCTGGATATTGCTGACCATTTTTTCCAGGAGATCTTCCCGGGTAATAATCGCTATCACCGGAATACCCTCTTCTATTAAGGCCAGGGTCCCGTGCTTTAATTCCCCGGCAGCATGGGCTTCGGCGTGGATATAGGAGATCTCTTTCAACTTCAAAGCCCCTTCCAGGGCCAGGCAATAATCCAGCCCCCGTCCCACGAAAAAGGCATGGTTCCATTTTTGAAAATAACTGGCCGCCTGCCTGGTCCCTTCTTCTACTCCCTGCAGGGTCTTTTCCGCAAGAGCAGGCAGTTCCCGTAGTTTTTCTTCAAGTTTTTCCGGGCTGATTATGTTACCTTTCTGCCCTCCAATTTTCAAAGCCAGCAGGTTAAATGCAGCTACCATGTTAAAAAAAGCCTTGGTGGAAGCAACTGCAATTTCCGGACCGGCTTCAATAAAGAGCACATTATCCGCCTCCCGGGCAATGGTACTTCCCCGCACATTTATTATTCCCAGGGTTGGGGCCTGCCGGGCCCGGGCATAACGCAAAGCACCCAGGGTATCCGCGGTTTCACCAGACTGGCTGACAACAATTAAAAGCGTTTTGTCTCCGATCAGGGGCTCCCGATATCGAAACTCCGAAGCCACATCAACTTCTACGGGAATTCCCCAGGCCCTTTCCAGGAGGAATTTCCCGATTAAGCCAGAATGATAGGCGGTTCCGCAGGCCACAATGAAGATTCGTTCAATGTCCTCCATCTGCTCCAGGATTTTTTTAACTCCCGGGATTTCAACCTGATCTCCACTTAAGGGCTCCTGGAGTAATTGACGTAACACAGCGGGCTGTTCATAAATTTCCTTGAGCATATAATGAGGGTATCCTTTTTTTTCTGCCATCTGAACATCCCATTGAACCTGCTCTATTTCCTTTTCCCGTTCCTGACCTCCCGGGTCCCAGACCCGGAAAGATTGCTTTTTAAGCTCGGCCATTTCACCCTCCTCCAGGATAACCACCTCCCGGGTGTAGGGCAGCAGGGCCGGAATATCTGAAGCCAGGAAATGACAGTCTGCCCCAATACCCAGGATCAGGGGACTATCCTGGCGAAAAGCAACAATTCGGTCCGGGGTTTTTCTGTGGATAACCGCCAGGGCATAAGAGCCCGCCAGATCCTGGGTGGCCCTGTGCACTGCCTCCACCAATTCCCCTTCATAATACTTTTCAATAAGATGGGCCACAACCTCGGTATCAGTTTCAGTTGCAAAAGAATGACCCTCTTTTTCCAGTTCGGCCTTTATCTCCTGGAAATTTTCAATTATCCCGTTATGAACCACGGCAATCTCTCCAGCGCAGTCCAGATGGGGGTGAGCATTTTTATCAGTGGGAGCCCCGTGAGTCGCCCAGCGAGTGTGTCCTAAGCCCATGCAGCCGGGGATTTTTTCTTTCTGGATAATTTTATCCAGGACTGCCAGGTTACCTGCACTCTTGCGCAGGTGGAGCTGATCCTCCTCCAGGACTGCCACTCCCGCGGAATCATAACCCCGGTACTCCAGTTTTTTTAAACCTTCTACCAGTATTGGAACGGCCCTTTCGGAACCGATATAACCAACAATCCCACACATCCATTTCTCTCCTTCCTTGAAAAAAACTTGCTTCTCCACCCGCCAGCCCCTTTGCCTTATGATCACTCACAAGTTTTGAGAGCTGGCTCAAGGCCGGTGATAGGCCTAGAGGCACCCGCCGATAAATTCGATTAACCTCTTCCTCGTCAACTTGGCCGCAGCCAAGCCCAGGCGCTTTTTAGCCCAGTTCCCGGGCAATAACCTCCACTACTTTTCCCAGGACCTGGTCCAACACTTTTTCCTCTTTGCCCTCTACCATTACCCGGATTACGGGTTCGGTTCCAGAAGCACGGACGAGAATCCGTCCCCGATCACCGAAAGTTTCCTCTGCGTTCTTAATCACCTCCTCAATTCTATTATTTTGCTTCCAGTTTTTATCCCGGACCCGGACATTTTCCAGCCGCTGGGGCCAGGGTTGAAATATTTCCGCCAGGCAGGATAGCTTTTCTCCCTGGACCCGGACCACTTCAGCCAGCTTAATTGAAGTAAGAATACCATCCCCGGTAGCATTATCCTCCAGGAAAATAATATGGCCAGATTTTTCTCCGCCCAGGGTCAATCCCCGTTCTCGCATTGCCTGCAGAACATAACGATCACCGTTGCGGGTTAAAAAGAGATCTCCCCCTTTCTGCTGCAGGGCTTCTTTCAACCCCTGATTACTATACTGGGTAGCAGCAACAGTATTGCCTGGCAATTGATTGTTTTCCAGTAGAAAGCTGCCGCAAATAGCCATAATATAGTCGCCATCCAGCTCCTGACCATTTTCATCCAGGGCAATAACCCGGTCTGCATCCCCGTCAAAGGCAAAACCAAAATCTGCTTCAGTTTCCTGAACCACCTCTTTGATCCGATCAGGATTGGTAGAACCACAATCATAGTTAATTTTTTCTCCTGCGGGGGAATCATGCAGGGCAATTACTTCTGCCCCCAGGTCCTCCCAGACCCGGGGACCCAGCTCCCAGGCAGCGCCATAGGCAGTATCAAGAACCACCCGGTACCCCTGGAAACTTCCCCCGGCCTTCTGCAATAGAAATCGGCGGTACTGATTCTGCAGGTCCGAAGCATTATACAGCTGACCCACCCCGGTCCCCAGGGGAGGATCAAAATCATTCCTGGCCTCCATATATTCTTCAATTTGATTTTCCTGTTCATCACTCAACTTGGTCCCATCAGAGTTAAAAAACTTGATGCCGTTATCTTCAATGGGATTATGGGAGGCTGAAATCATAACTCCCCCGCAGAAATTCTGAGTTCGGGTAAGATAAGCAACACCTGGAGTGGGAATAATTCCTGCAGTATACACATCCAGGCCGGCGGAAGTAAAGCCGGCAATAAGGGCAGCCTGCAGCATATCCCCCGAAAGTCGGGAATCCCTCCCTATTAAAACCCCGGATCGCTCACCTCCCTTTTTTTGTTGTAGTAAGTAACGTCCCCCGGCCAGGGCCAGTTTTAGGGCCAGTTCAGGGGTAAGCTCACTATTGGCAATTCCCCGCACTCCATCTGTTCCAAAAATTGAAGTCAAGTCCCATCATCCTCTCTCCAGTTTAAAGCTGTTACTTATCCGTTGGGCAGTTGCAACCCCCGAGCGAGCCAGGGCGCCGGTATTGCTCGCCGCTCCGGCCAGGGCCCCCGCAAAGAAAAGGCCTGAAATATTGCAGCTCGCTACCACCGGGCTTTTAATCCTGGTTTCCGGGCCGGCTATGAGGGCCTGATCGGAGTTAAAACCCTGCAATTGCCGGCTAAAAATCGGAATGGCTCCCAGGAGTAAGCGGAAAAAATCCGGGGGGAGAATCCGGTTCAGGTCATAGGAAAAAAGCCGTGGATCCCCGGCCCAGGCCAGTTCCCTTTGAGGAGAGGGTCCCGGTCTGCCAGCAACAAAATCCCGTAACCTCTGGGCGGGTATTTTGTCGGGTCCTCCGGCTATCTGGAGCAATTTTTTCTCCAGATCGTGGAGATACCTGGCTCCGGCCAGAGGTTCCTGCCCCCAGTCTCCCCCAGACCAGGAGAGGGCAATAGTACCCGTACAGATACTGCTGGCCGCTGGTGTTGCTGAAATAAACAGTCCCCCGGCCCCCGAGGGGCAGCATAAAACCCGACCCCGGGGAATTACCCGATAGGTAAAAATATTTCTCCCCTCCCCCGGAAATCTTAGGCTCAGTTCGTACCCGGCGGGGGGAAGCCCCAGTTGATCATGACTCTGTCCATAACGGGCCCGGTCAATTATGACCTGGGGATGGATAAGGCGCACTCCCAGCGCCAGATCCTGCGATTGCAGATTAATCCCCCGGTTAATTAACAAATGATACAGCTTCAAATCCAGCATCTTTCCATCAATAATAATCAGGGAAGAATAAAAAGTCCCCCGGGCAGATCGAACCCCCTGCACCTTTTTCCCCTCCAGAAGCAAATCCTGCAGGGCGGCCTGATAATATACCCCTCCCCCGGCTTTCTCTATCTCCCGAACCATAGCCGGAGCTATCGTTTGCCAGATACGGGGTTCCAGATTCAACCCCGGACGATATCCCGTTTCCGGAGGGGCTCCCTTCTCCAGAAAATATTCTATCGCTTTTTCTCCGGGATAATCATCCAGGGGAGGGCGGGGGAAATAGGCTGGCCACAACTCGCACTCCGTTCTTTCCTCCCAGGGGGGACCCTCTTCCAAAAGAAGAGGAGCCATACCCAGGCGGGCCAGGTGAAGAGCGGCCAGCAACCCGGCAGGGCTGGATCCCACAATTATAGGGGGTTTTTTCAGGGTTTTCTTTTCAGCTGCTTCCCGTCCCATAACCCGGGGGGGGACAGGGCTCAGGCCTTCTCTTTTTTCCAGGAGGATCTCCGAGTAGGTCTGGTCCACCTCCAGATCAATAATATATTCAAAGTTATTATCAACAACCCTCTCCAGCCGAATAGTATAGGATTTTAAAGCTTCTTCCGGGATCCGTAGCTTTTTGATCAGTTCCCGGGCCAGGTTTTTTTTCCGGATCGGGGCCAAACGCATTCCCGTTAGCCGAAGCATTATCCCCCAACCCCCTTTCCTTCAAACCTACCAGGGAACAGGAAATTGGCCCTGCCCTTTTTTCTCCAGTAAAACACCGTTATTTTACCGTCGGTTGTTAATCGACTTTTTCCCTGATCCCCAGAGTTAAGTTTTTTCAGGATTGTAGAAGAAAACCTTCTGGCCCACTGGAGAGCACTTCCGGGCAGCCTGTGGCTAATCAAAAACTTTTTCTTCAAAATAATTATTTCCACATAACCAGTAAAAAGTCCTTTCCTGCAGGGAAATAGGGTCAGGTTGTCTAAATCCCTTTAGAGGTGAAAAAATGGCCCAGAAAAAAAAGCGAACGTTTTGGAATTTAAAAGACATTATAATCCTGCAGTTTTTCTTTTTCTTAATCCGGGAATTCTTCCGCTGGAATCAGGAAACAGTTTTGTCCCCTGAACATTTTCTGCATCCCTACCTGCCGGTACTGGGCAATATACTGTTTATGGGGGTAGTTTTTTTCTGGCTTTTTTTCCTTTATCAAGTCCCTCCCCCCTATCTGGGCATAACCTGGGAACGGTTAAAAAGCGGTGCTCTCCTGGGTCTGAAACTGGGGGTCCCCCTGGTTCTTTTTACTATTTTCCTGATTAATTTCCCTTTTGCTGCCAGGGAAGAGGCCGGCGAATTTGCACCTCTGATCTCCATCAGTGATGCTGAACAACTGGCAGCCTCCCTGCTGTATTTGATCCTGTACAGCGCCCTGTTTTTCTTGCCCGCCCTGGGAGCCGAGCTCTATTTCCGGGGCATTATCGGCGGTTATTTTCACCGCCTGGGGGGCAATATCAGTGGAGCCTTTTTCAGCTCCCTTTTCTTCGCCCTTTTCTGGGGAAATATTCAGCCCGGGTGGTTCCTGTTCCACTTTCTCCTGGGCCTGGTTCTTTATTATTGCTATTTAAGCCGGGAAAGCATCCTGCCCGGAACCATCTACCTGACCCTGATCCAGGCCAGCCTGGTCCTTTATGCAGTAGGCTATAACTATTTTCCCATTTAAAAAGCGGGGCTCATGACCCCGCTTTTTTTCATATCAGTTGTTGCTCCTTGCCAATTTTCTGGAATTTTTCCAGGGCAAAGTCCAGGTCCGACCGGCTGTGGGTAGCAGAAATCATAACCCTAATACGGGCTTTACCCCGTGCTACCAGGGGAAACCCTATAGCCTGGGCGAATATTTTTTCTTCCAGTAGCCGCTTGCTGAATTGGGAGGCCTGATGGGCTTCCCCAATCATTACCGGGGTAATGGGAGTTTCAGTCATTCCGGTATCCAGTCCAATTTCCCGAATACCTTCCTGGAAATAGCGGGCATTGTCCCAGAGCTTTTCCACCAGTTCTCCACTTTCGGACAGAATACGAACTGCCTCCAGGGTGGCTGCAGTATCCGGAACAGTCAGGGCCGAACTGAAGGTAAAGGGTCGGGCTTTCTGCACCAGGTATTCGATGAGCTTCTTACTACCGGCAATTACTCCCCCCATCACTCCCAGGGCCTTGGAAAAGGTCCCTACCTCTACATCAACCCGCCCGTGCAGGTTAAAATGATCCACGATCCCCCGGCCGGCCCGGCCCACAACTCCTTCTCCATGGGCATCGTCAACAAAAGTCATGGCCCCGTATTTTTCGGCCAGTTCCACAATTTCGGGCAGGAGGGCAATATCTCCATCCATACTGAAAACCCCATCGGTTATAATCAGTTTTTTCCCCTCAGGAGTTTCTTGCAGAACTTTTTCCAGGCCCTGCATATCATTGTGGGGATAAATTTTCTTATCTGCCCGGCTCAAACGTGATCCATCAATTATGCTGGCATGATTGAGTTCATCACTGATTATGGTATCACCTTTATCTGCCAGGGCAGGAATTGCCGCCAGATTGGCACTGAATCCCGACTGCAGCACCAGGGTAGCTTCTACTCCCTTGAATTCAGCCAGTTCTTTTTCCAGTTGATTGTGAATGGTCATAGTACCCGCTATGGGACGAACCGCCCCGGGGCCAACCCCGAAATCATTTATGGCCTGTTTCGCGGCCTCCCTGATCCGGGGATCCGCGGCAAAGCCCAGGTAATTGTTAGAACAAAAGTTCAACACCTTTTCCCCTTTTATCTGAACCCAGGCCCCCTGGGCCCCCTCCAGGGTCTTTATATCCTTGTATAAGCCCTCATCCTTCAACTGCTGTAGTTCCCGATCAATAAACTTCATTTTTTCCCCGTTCATCCTGAAACCTCCTTACGGATATAAGATTACCTTGCCACAGGAACCGGATAAAACCAGTTCAAAAGCTTCTTCAAATTCTTCAAATGAAAACGAATGGGTAATCAGAGGCTGAAGGTCCAAACCGGTTTTTAAAAGGGCTTCCATCTTGTACCAGGTATCAAACATCAACCGGCCATTGATACCGTACAGGCGGGCCCCCTTGAATATTAAGCCGTCATTGATATCCAGGCGAACATCTCCATCAGTTATTCCCAGGAGAGAAATCCAACCACCGCCCCGCAGGGCTTTAAAACCGTCATTGATGGCCTGTTCTTTGCCGGCCATTTCCAGAAAAACATCCACCCCCCGGCCCCCGGTCTCTTTATGTACCTCTTCTACCAGATTAACCTGGCTTACATCATAGGCAAAATCTGCTCCCAGGCGGCGGGCCAGGTCCAGTCGGTACTGATTAACATCAGTTGCAAAAATTTGTGTCGCCCCCGCATAACGACAGATCGCTATTGCCGCCAGGCCAATCGGTCCGCAGCCGGTAATTAAAACATTGTTTCCTATTATTTCGTCAATCAGGGCAGCATGCACTGCATTACCTACTGGATCCTGGATGGCTGCAATTTCCTCGGGAATTGCGGGATCCATTTTCCAGATATTCTCCTGGGGGACCCGCACATATTCTGCAAAGCATCCATCAGTATCCACTCCGATAATTTCCACATCCTCGCAGATATGTCCCTGACCGGTCCGGCAAAAAAAGCACCGGTTACAGGTGAAATGTCCTTCCGCTGAGACCACGTCACCCTCCTGCAGCTCCTCTACCCCGGCCCCCAGCTCCACGATCTCTCCGCAAAATTCATGGCCGAAAATCAGGGGAGGTTTAATCCGATTGGCGGCCCATTGATCCCAGGAATAAATGTGGGCATCGGTACCGCAAATTGCTGCAGCCCTGACCTTAACCAAAACTTCGCCTGCCTTAAGGGTAGGAACGGGTACCTGCTCCAGGGACGCCCCGGCTGCAGGCTTTTTTTTCATTAGGGCCTTCATTGTTTTAGCCAAAAAAAATCACTCCTCGTTTTAATTTTAAGCTAATCGAAAAAGGTTTTAAACCACTTCAGCGGTTAATTTTCAGCAAGTCCTTCTGCTAATAATTACGTGAAAAATTAGCCAAACCCTTTAATAAGTTTTGATCCGAAAACAGGATTCTGAGGATTTATAGTTAATAAAATAAATTATAACCCGCAAAAAAGGAGGCTATTATGGAATATAATTCTTTGGGTAGATCAGGTTTAAAGATCAGCACCCTGGGCCTGGGTTCTTCTCAGTACAGTTTTTTCTGCCAGAACGATAACCTTCATACCATCAGGGAAAGCCTGATGACTGCCTTAAATGGAGGCATCAATTACCTGGATACTTCAGAGCAGTACGGCCTGGGAAAATCAGAGCTGATTATTGGAGAACTGATGCGCTACATTCCCCGGGACCAGTTCATTATTGGAACCAAGGTTATGTACGGAGGAACCAGACCCAGTCAAAAAGGGCTCAACCACAAACATATTGCCGACGGCCTTCATAATAGCCTGCATCGACTTCAGACAGATTATGTTGACATTCTCTACTGTCATGGCTTTGATTCGGATACACCCATCCATGAGACAGTGCGGGCCATGGATCACCTGGTTCATGAAGGAAAAATTCGCTACTGGGGCACCTCGGAATGGTCCCGCAGCCAGATAGAAAAAGCTCATAATGCAGCTCGAGAACTAAATGCAGTCCCTCCCCTGGTAGAGCAGGTAAAATATAATATTTTTTCCCGGCGTCGGGTTGAGGAAGAATATGCCCCTCTATATCCCAAGTTCGGAATGGGCCTGACCACTTATTATGCTCTTTATGCAGGAGTTTTAACCGGAAAATATCAGGAAGGTATCCCCAAGGGCAGTCGAATTGGCAAGTTCCAGTGGCTCTCCCAGGAGGGCTACCTGGAGGAACGCAACCTTAAAACTATTAATGAATTAAAAGAAATTGCCGCAGAACTGGACTGCTCCCTGGCCAAGCTGGCAGTAGCGTGGTGTTTAAAAAATGAGAAAGTCAATTCGGTTATTATTGGAGCTACCAACAAAGATCAAATTGAAGAAAATATTCGGGCTATTTCCATCAAGGAAAAAATAACTGAGAGTATCCTGGGCCAGATTAACCGGGCAGTAAGAAAATTCAGCTAATCACCCCCAGCCAGTTCTCCCCTTCATTTCCAGATAAAAAGGATAAAAACCCTGCAGCTCGGTTTAGAACTGCAGGGTTTTTTCATCAGTCAAAAAGGCGTTTATGGAGAATATCCTGGAGAGTGGGCTCTCCAATTTCCTGTAGCTCATAGCGGACCCGGTAGGCAGGTTTATCGATTTTAACCAGGCGCCGGAGATCAATGGGAGTTCCGATAAGGACAGCTTCAGCATCGGCCCGGGCAATAGTCTCTTCCAGTTCATCCATCTGTTTACGCCCATATCCCATGGCGGGCAGAATGTCAGACAGGTGATTATAGCTGGCAAAGGTATCAACCAGGGAACCAACCGCAAAGGGGCGGGGATCAATCAACTCTTTGGCTCCATATTTGCGAGCCGCAATGGCTCCGGCCCCATATGCCATGTTTCCATGGGTCAAAGTGGGTCCATCTTCAACTACCAGAATCCTTTTGCCGGTCAACTCCTGGGCATTCTCTACAAAAATGGGAGAAGCCGCTTCGACTACAGTTGCTTCGGGATTAGCCTGGCGTACATTGAGCCGCACCTGCTCGACTTTTTCCGGGTAGCTGGTTTCAATCTTATTAATAATAACCACGTCGGCCATGCGCAAATTGGTTTCTCCGGGATGATAGGCCAGTTCATCTCCAGGCCGGTGGGGATCAACCAGCGTCACATGAAGATCCGGGCGAAAGAAGGGCAGATCATTATTACCCCCGTCCCAGAGGATCACATCTGCTTCTTTCTGGGCTTCTTTTAAAATCTCTTCATAATCAACTCCGGCAAAAACCACGAAATCATTATCAATATGGGGTTCATATTCTTCCCGCTCTTCAATGGTACACTCATGCTTATCCAGGTCCTCGTAAGTGGCAAACCGCTGGCAGGTCTGACGAGCCAGGTCACCATAGGGCATGGGGTGCCGGATTATTACGACCTTTTTGCCTGCTTCCTGCATGATCCGAGCCACCCGGCGGGTAGTCTGACTTTTGCCTACTCCCGTCCTAACCGCACATACTGCCACCACCGGCACACTGGCCTGCAGCATGGTGGTCTCCGGTCCCATCAAACGGAAATCTGCGCCGGCGGCCATCACCACCGAGCCCTTGTTCATTACCTCCTGATGGGAAATATCACTGTA